>Ga0209347_1001168_pt1 | contig 47226 bp, 32 predicted proteins | sample AutmiccommuBRH23_FD_187382 | JGI IMG/M metagenome (GOLD analysis project Ga0209347, IMG submission 187382) | Deep subsurface microbial communities from Mt. Terri, Switzerland - Autotrophic microbial communities BRH/23 (SPAdes) (version 2) | ecosystem: Environmental > Aquatic > Deep subsurface >... | reverse complement strand
CGTGGCGTTTTTGGGTTGGGGTTATCTTATCGTTATTGGCGCTATTTTGTTTTATTTTGTTTCTGATGCCGCCAAACAACATAAAGTATATAAAGCAACTTTAGGAATTTTGTTGGTGACAATACCGTTGATGTTAATCAGTTTTCCTTTAGGTGGTTATAAAGTATTTTCTATTGTGTTGCTCGCTGTTTTTGGGCTGACTTCTTATGTATTGTCCTTCAGAATTTTAAAAGATATTCAAGGAAATAATACTTCTGCCAAATTAATTAGATACGGAATTTATTATTATTTATTGTCGAGTTTGGCGACCTGGTTTCTGGCATTTGTGATTGTAACTCAGGGAAAAACCGATTTATATTACAACACGGTCTATTTTTATTTGCATTTTTTATACAATGGGTTTTTCGTTTTTGCATTGTTCGGATTGTTGTTTAAAATTTTTGAAAATCAGCAAATAATCATTTCAGAAAAACTGCAAAAGCGCTTTTTCTTGTATTTGAATATCGCTTGTGTCCCGGCTTACGCTTTGTCGGTTCTATGGAGTACCGATGTTCTGTTATTTAATGTCATCGGTTTTCTGTCTTCGGTGTTGCAATTCATTTCATTGGTGTTTTTGTTAAAAATACTGCAACAGGCATTTTTGCAGATTAATTGGAGTTTTATCTCAAAATTGCTGCTCAATTTTGCCGTGATTTCTTACAGCTTAAAAATCTTCAGCCAAATTTTATCGGCTTTTCCTTATTTTGTTGAAAAATCTCTGGCGCTAAAACCATTTTTTATTATTGGCTATTTGCATTTGTTCACATTGGGATTTTTAAGCGTTTTGTTATTTCTGATTTTGGATCAAATGGGTAAAATAAACCTATATAAACCAGCTTCAAAAGTTGGAATACTAGTGTTTTTATCGGGTGTTTTTATCACGGAAACGCTTTTGTTTTTGCAGGGATTTTTATTTCTTTTACAGTTTAACGCCATTAAAAATTACAGTTTGATTTTGTTAATTTTTAGTTTTTTGATGGTGGTAGGGTTGTTGGTTGTTTATGTAAATCAATTTCATAAAGAAAGAATTATAAAAAAAACATTGTGATAAATTTATTGCCAAACTAAATTTGGAGTAGTACTTTTGATTTTTTAAAGAATTCCCGTGACCAAATACTTAGAAAATCTTAACGAATCGCAAAAAGCCGCCGTATTGCACAAAGAAGGCGCAATGATTATTATTGCTGGTGCAGGCTCAGGTAAAACGCGTGTTTTAACTTATAGAATCGCTCATTTGATGAGTCAAAATGTTGATCCTTTCAATATTTTGGCGTTGACATTTACCAACAAAGCAGCACGAGAAATGAAAAATCGTATTGCAACGGTTGTAGGCGTTTCTGAAGCCAAAAATTTATGGATGGGAACTTTTCACTCCGTTTTTGCGCGAATTTTACGTTCTGAAGCTGACAGATTGGGTTTTCCTTCTAATTTTACCATTTATGATACCCAGGATTCTGTAAGATTGCTTTCTTCCATTATCAAAGAAATGGAATTGGATAAAGACCGGTACAAACCAAAACAGGTATTAGGCCGGATTTCCTCTTTCAAAAACAGTTTAATTACTGTAAAAGCGTATTACAATGACCCCGATTTATTGGAGGCCGATAAAATGACACAACGGCCAGAAATGGGCAAAATATACAATGAATATGTGGAGCGTTGTTTTAAGGCAGGCGCTATGGATTTTGATGATTTATTGCTGAGAACCAATGAATTACTGACTCGTTTTCCGGTGGTTTTGGCAAAATATCAAGACAGGTTTAGGTATATTTTGGTCGATGAGTATCAGGATACAAACCATTCCCAATATTTAATTGTAAAAGCGTTGGCCGATAGATTTCAGAATATTTGTGTGGTGGGCGACGATTCGCAAAGTATTTATGCTTTTCGTGGCGCAAACATTAAAAATATCATGAATTTTCAGCGCGATTATGAGAATGTGGCGATTTTTAAATTGGAGCAAAATTACCGTTCCACAAAAAATATCGTTGAAGCCGCCAACAGCGTTATTGAAAAAAATAAAACCAAACTCGACAAACAAATTTGGACCGAAAATGGCGATGGCGCAAAAATAAAAGTCATGCGCACTTTTACGGAAGCTGATGAAGGCCGATTTATCGCAAATTCAATTTTCGACAATGCGATGAATTTGCAGATGAAAAACTTTGATTTCGCTATTTTGTATCGTACCAATGCACAATCAAGAGCTTTGGAAGATGCACTTCGGAAGAAAGACATTGCTTATAGAATTTATGGCGGATTGTCGTTTTACCAGCGCAAAGAAATAAAAGATGCTTTGGCATATTTGCGGTTGCTTGTGAATCCAACCGATGAAGAAGCGCTGAAAAGAATTATCAATTATCCGGCTCGCGGCATTGGAGATACAACAGTCGATAAAATTTCGGTAGCGGCAAATCACTATAAAATATCGATTTTTGAGCTTTTGCTGAATCTCAATACTTTCGATTTGAATCTGAATTCGGGCATCAAAACAAAGCTTTTAAACTTTGTGACGATGATGCAGCATTTTCAAATTGAATCTCAAACTAAAAATGCCTTTGAGATTGCAGAATTTGTGGTGCAAAAAACACGATTAATTCAGGATTTAGAAAGTGAAGGAACTCCGGAAGGCGTCAGCAGGGTTGAAAATATCCAGGAATTATTAAACGGGTTAAAAGATTTTATTGAAGAACAAAAAGAAAATGAAGGTGATGATTCCTTGGCTTTTTTCTTGGAAGATGTGGCGTTGGCAACGGATTTAGACACAAAAAACAAAGATGATGCGCCTCGCGTTTCCTTAATGACAATCCATTTGGCAAAAGGGCTGGAATTTCCGTTTGTTTACATTGTTGGTTTGGAAGAAAATTTATTTCCTTCGGCAATGAGCATGAATACCCGAAGTGAATTGGAAGAGGAACGCCGTTTATTTTATGTTGCGTTAACACGGGCAGAAAAACAGGCGTATTTAACGTATGCGCAAACAAGATACCGCTGGGGAAAATTGGTAGATTGCGAACCAAGCCGGTTTTTAGAAGAAATTGACGAAGTATTTTTAGAACATTTAACGCCAAAAATGCCGCCGCCAAAACAGAATTCCTTTATTGATTCTGATATTTTTGACGACATTCCTCAAGACAGAATCCGTTTTAAAAAACCGATTCAGCGTGCGCCGGTAAAAAAAGCAATGCAGCCGCCAATAGAATTGTCAAGTCCAAAAAACTTTAAAAAGGTGGATGCTTCAATGGCTTCATCCGCAAATTTATTTGACGACAATATAATTGTAGGAACCATAGTTGAACACGCAAAATTTGGAAAAGGCGAAGTGATTAGTTTAGACGGTTTCGGCGCGAACCAAAAAGCGGAGATAAGATTTGCTTCAGATGGCGTAAAAAAATTATTGTTACAATTCGCAAAGCTTGTAATTATAGGCTAAATACACATTGTAAAACCAATTTTTATATTGTAATTTGCAAAAAATATTATAGAAAGAACAGACTCATGGAATTTGATTTAGAATACAATTCAGAAAGGCCCCATTTAATTATCCCGGAATACGGCAGACACGTCCAAAAATTAATAGACAATTGTGTGGCCATAGAAGATGCTGAAGAACGCAACAAAATGGCAAAAGCCATAGTTGATGTTATGGGGAATTTACAGCCGCATTTGCGCGATGTGCCCGACTTTAAGCACAAATTATGGGATCAGTTATTCATTATGTCCGATTTTAAATTGGAAGCTGAATCACCTTATCCAAAACCTGAAAGAGAAGAATTGGCGGCAAAACCAGAAAGTTTAGCCTATCCAAAATACGATTCAAAATACCGATTTTACGGCAATAACATTCAAACAATGATTGATGTGGCCTTAACTTGGGAAGAAGGTGAAGCGCGAGAAGCATTGTATTTTGCCATTGCCAACCACATGAAAAAATGTTATTTAAACTGGAATAAAGATACGGTGGATGATCATATCATCTACAATCATTTACTCGATTTGTCAAAAGGAAAAATTGATTTGGAAGGTAAAAATGAAACCTTGTCAGAAGTTAAAGAATTGATGAAGAAGAGAAAGCCGGCAGGAAAAGTTAAGATATTGAAAAAGAAACAATAAACCAATTCATCAACCAATATAATGGGAACATTTGTTATAGAAGGAGGTCATAAATTAAGCGGAAGCATCACGCCTCAAGGTGCTAAAAATGAAGCGCTTCAAGTAATTTGCGCTGTTTTGCTGACTCCTGAAAAAGTGATTATCAGCAACATTCCCGATATTAGAGATGTGAACAAATTGATCTATATTTTAAGCGAATTGGGCGTAAAAGTGGATAAAATGAGTCCGGATACGTACGCTTTTCAAGCAGATGAACTAGATTTAGAATACTTAGAATCAGAAAAATTTAAAGTCGAAGGAAGTTCTTTGCGCGGTTCAATTATGATTGTTGGTCCCTTATTGGCGCGTTTTGGAAAAGGATATATTCCACGGCCGGGAGGCGATAAAATTGGCAGACGCAGATTAGACACCCATTTTGAAGGATTTATTCAATTAGGTGCCACTTTCAGATACAATAAAGATGAGCGTTTTTATGGCGTTGAAGCAAAACAACTTATCGGAACCGATATGTTGTTGGATGAAGCTTCAGTAACCGGAACCGCAAATATTGTGATGGCAGCTGTTATGGCCAAAGGAATTACCACAATTTACAATGCCGCTTGCGAACCTTATATTCAGCAATTGTGTAAAATGTTGAACAGTATGGGCGCAAAAATTGAAGGCATAGGCTCTAATCTATTGCACATAAAAGGCGTTAAAAAATTAAAAGGTTGCTCTCATCGAATTTTGCCAGATATGATTGAAATCGGCAGCTGGATAGGGATGGCAGCTATGACAAGATCTTCCATTACCATTAAAGATGTAAGTTGGAACGATTTGGGCGTGATACCGCGTGTTTTTCAGAAAATTGGAATCAATTTAGAAAAAAGAGGCGATGATATTTTCATACCGGAACAAGAAAGTTACGAAATACAAAATTATATTGATGGTTCAATTTTAACGATTTCAGATGCGCCTTGGCCAGGTTTTACGCCCGATTTATTAAGCATTATTTTAGTTGTTGCCACACAGGCTAAAGGCAGCGTGCTCATTCATCAAAAAATGTTTGAGAGCCGTTTGTTCTTCGTTGATAAATTGATTGATATGGGCGCTAAAGTAATTCTTTGCGATCCGCACAGAGCTACTGTAATTGGAATGAACCACGAATCGAGCTTAAAAGCCACAACCATGGCTTCACCTGATATTAGAGCGGGAATTTCGTTATTGATTGCAGCACTTTCTGCAGAAGGTACCAGCACTATCCAAAATATTGAACAAATCGACAGAGGTTACCAAAATATTGATGAACGTTTACAAGCAATTGGTGCTAGAATAATTAGGGTAGATTAAAATTGTTAATTTGTTAATGCGTTTAATTGTTTAACTGTTTATTTTTAATCTTTGCATTTAACCTTTTTGAGAATATTAATCCAAGCAAATATCTCATAAGCAAAGCTTTTCCGAAGGAAAGGCTTTTTTGCTTTAATCAATCTTTGATATTCTTATTTTTCAACATTCAAATATTCATGGATAATTATCAAGTGTCATATTGGCATATCTCAAAAAATGGCAATACTTTTGCAAGCGAATAAAGGATAATTATTTTATGTAAAAATTATGAGTAAAAAGAAAGACAATAAGGAGCCGAAAGAAATAGATGAACAAGAAGTTAATCAGCAAGAAACTCAAGAAGTTAGTGTTGAAGAGCAACTAAAACAAGATCTTCATCAGGAAAAAGACAAATTTTTACGATTATTTGCCGAGTTTGAAAATTATAAAAAACGCACTTCACGAGAGAGAATAGAGTTATTTAAAACTGCCAATGAGGAATTAATGACAGTTTTATTGCCTGTTTTGGATGATTTTGACAGGGCCTTAAATGAAATTAAAAAAGCCAGCGAAGAAAATAACGAACTTTTGAAAGGCATAGAGTTGATTAACAATAAATTGCGTAACTCGTTAGCTCAAAAAGGCTTAAGCGTTATTGATGTAAATGCAGGTGATGTTTTTGATGTTGAATTGCATGAAGCCATTACACAAATTCCTGCACCAAGCGATGATTTAAAAGGAAAAATTATTGATGTCCTTGAGCAAGGATATAAATTAGGCGAAAAGGTAATCAGATATCCAAGAGTTGTAATAGGTCAATAAATAAAAAAATGAAGCAAGATTATTACGAAATACTGGGCATTTCCAAAAAGGCAACCCCTGCAGAAATCAAAAAGGCATATCGACAAAAAGCGGTAGAATTTCATCCTGATAAAAATCCGGGAAATAAAGCCGCCGAAGAAAAATTTAAAAAAGCTGCGGAAGCCTATGAAATTTTAAGCAACGAAAATAAAAAAGCACGTTACGACCAATATGGCCATGCGGCATTTGAAAATGGCGGAGGCGGAGGAGGCTATGGCGGTGGCGGAATGAACATGGAAGATATTTTTAGCCAGTTTGGAGATATTTTTGGTGGTGGTTTTGGTGGCGGCAGTTTTGGTGGCCAAAATCGCGGAAGAGCACGGGTGAAAGGAAGTAATTTGCGAATCAGGGTTAAATTAACGTTAGAGGAAATCGCCAACGGCGTAGAAAAAAAGGTAAAAGTTCGTAGAAAAGTAATGGCCGATGGTGCCACTTATAAAACTTGTACCACGTGTAACGGTGCCGGTCAGGTGATGCGTGTAACCAACACTATTTTAGGACGTATGCAATCGGCATCTACTTGTCCGACTTGTCACGGCGCAGGTGAAATTTTGGATAAAAGACCAAAGAATGCAGACAGCGACGGATTAGAATTTAAAGAAGAAACCGTTTCCATAAAAATTCCTGCCGGTGTTACGGAAGGCGTTCAGTTAAAAGTAAACGGAAAAGGAAATGCAGCTCCGGGCAACAATGCTATTGATGGGGATTTAATTGTGGTTATTGAAGAAATTGCCCACGAAACCTTAAAAAGAGAAGGAACAAATTTGCACTTCGATTTGTATATCAATTTTTCTGAAGCGGTATTGGGAATTTCAAAAAATATTGATACCGTAACAGGAAAAGTAAAAATTAAAATTGAGCCAGGGACACAATCCGGAAAAATTTTGCGTTTGCGCGGAAAAGGATTGCCAAGCATAGACAATTATGGAAATGGCGATTTGTTGATCCATATCAATGTGTGGACGCCCCAAACGTTATCAACAGAGCAAGAAGCATTTTTTGAAGCCAATAAAAAGGATGAGAATTTTAAACCCAATCCTTCAAAATTAGATAAATCATTTTTTGAAAAAGTAAAAGATATGTTTTCATAAAAAATAAATGTTAAAAAATTTTATATCTTTTTAAAATATGTTACATTTGAAAAGTTGTTGGTGAAATATCTGACAACACTTTTTCTTTTTCATAGCAATTTTCCCACTCATTGCTGAGTGGGTTTTTTTATATTCAATATTTTAGTTTATTTTTGCAAAAAAATTAGCAGGTCGTCTTATCGCTTCAATTTATTGGAGAGGAAAGTCCGGACACCAAAGAGTAGCATAGTGGATAACATCCATCCGGCGTAAGCCGAGGACAAGTGCAACAGAAAGCAAGTACAGTTCGGCTGTAGTGAAACCAGGTAAACTCTATGCGGTGAAATGCCATGTATATTGAAATTTTAGTGTGACTCGCATTATTTCAAGGGGTAGGCAGCTTGAGCTATAAAGTAATTTATAGTCTAGATAAATGATAAGAACTTTTCGAAGTACAAAATCCGGCTTACAGACCTGCTTAATTTTTTTACCATATTCTTAATTTCTACATCGTTTTCGTGATCCATTATAGCTTTTTTAAAAAAATAGGGTTTGTAAATATTTATATCTATAAAAATGCGCTTGTTACTGCCATTTTGTTAATTAAAGCAATCATTTTTCGTACCTTCGCTTAATTAAAATAACTTAATTAAAATTATAGATATGGCTTTTGATATTGAAATGATTAAAGGTGTTTACAGCAGAATGGCAGAGCGTGTTGATGCCGCTAAAACTGTAGTTGGAAAACCTTTAACTTTAGCTGAAAAAATATTATACAACCACCTTTGGGACGGTAAAGCGAAGACGGCTTTTGTTCGCGGAAAAGATTATGTGGATTTTGCGCCCGACAGAATTGCTTGCCAAGATGCAACCGCACAAATGGCCTTGCTGCAATTTATGCAAGCCGGTAAAACAAAAGTGGCTGTGCCAACAACGGTGCATTGTGATCACTTAATTCAGGCTAAAATTGGTGCTGATAAAGATTTACAGACAGCCTTAAACAACAGCAGCGAAGTGTTTAACTTCTTGGCTTCTGTTTCTAACAAATACGGCATTGGTTTTTGGAAACCGGGTGCTGGAATTATTCATCAAGTGGTGTTAGAAAATTATGCATTTCCTGGAGGAATGATGATTGGAACAGATTCACATACCGTAAATGCCGGCGGATTGGGAATGATTGCGATTGGTGTAGGTGGTGCCGATGCGGTAGATGTGATGGCAGGAATGGCTTGGGAATTAAAATTCCCGAAATTGATTGGTGTGAAGTTAACCGGAAAATTATCGGGTTGGACTGCGCCTAAAGATGTGATTTTAAAAGTGGCGGGTATTTTAACCGTAAAAGGGGGTACCGGTGCCATAGTAGAATATTTTGGAGAAGGCGCAAAAGCGATGTCTGCTACAGGAAAAGGAACCATTTGCAATATGGGTGCTGAAATAGGCGCCACAACTTCCACTTTTGGTTATGATGCATCAATAGAACGTTATTTGCGTGCAACCGATCGTAATGAAGTGGCTGATGAAGCCAATAAAATAGCGTCTTATTTAACAGGCGATGATGAAGTGTATGCAAATCCTGAACTTTATTTCGACCAAGTTATCGAAATTAATTTATCTGAACTTAAACCTCATTTAAACGGTCCGTTTACGCCAGATTTAGCCACGCCAGTTGGTGAAATGACTGAAAAAGCGTTGAAAAATGATTGGCCTTTAAAAGTGGAATGGGGATTAATTGGTTCTTGCACAAATTCATCTTATGAAGATTTATCGAGAGCAGCTTCAGTAGCAAAACAGGCAGTAGACAATAAAATTGTTTCAAAAGCCGAATTTGGTATCAATCCGGGATCGGAGCAGGTGCGTTTTACGGCTGAAAGAGATGGTTTGTTAACCATTTTTGAAGATTTGAACGCTAAAATATTTACCAATGCCTGCGGACCATGTATTGGCCAGTGGGCGAGGGAAGGTGCTGAAAAACAAGAAAAAAACACCATTATTCACTCTTTTAACAGAAACTTTTCAAAAAGAGCTGACGGAAATCCGAATACACACGCTTTTGTGGCTTCACCGGAAATGGTGGCTGCCATTGCAATATCAGGAAGATTGGATTTTAATCCGATGACCGATACGTTAATCAATGAAGATGGCGTGGAAGTGAAATTTGCTGAGCCAACAGGTTTTGAATTGCCGCCAAATGGTTTCGACGTAAAAGATGCCGGATTTGTGGCGCCATTTGAAGACGGAAGCAAAATTGAGGTTTTGGTGAGCCCGACATCTGAAAGATTGCAATTGTTAGAACCATTTCAACCGATTCGAACCAACGTAAAAGGTGCTAAATTATTGATAAAAGCCTATGGAAAATGTACCACAGACCATATTTCTATGGCTGGTCCTTGGTTGCGTTTTCGCGGTCATTTAGACAATATTTCAAACAACTGTTTAATTGGTGCGGTAAATGCTTTTGGGAAAGAAACCAATAAAGTTAAAAATCAGCTGACAGGAGAATTTGGTGCTGTGCCTGATACCGGAAGAGCGTACAAAGCAGCAGGCGTTTATTCGATTGTTGTGGGCGACCATAATTACGGTGAAGGTTCGTCACGTGAACACGCGGCTATGGAACCTCGTCATTTGGGCGTTGCGGCGGTTATTGTGAAATCTTTTGCGCGTATTCACGAAACAAACCTTAAAAAACAGGGAATGTTGGGGTTGACTTTTGCCAATGAAGCGGATTACGATCTGATTCAGGAAGATGATACTTTCAACTTTTTGGATTTGGATAAATTTGCTCCGGGAAAAACACTGGCTTTGGAACTTGTTCACGATGATGGAAGCAAAGATGTTATTCAATTGAACCACACATACAATCAGAGTCAGATAGAATGGTTTAAAGAAGGATCTGCGTTAAATTTGATCAAAAAAGAACAAGCGGCACAAGCTAAATAGCTAAAATAAAATGCTTGAAGCATCATAATTTTAAGAGGAAAATTGAAAAATTTTCCTCTTTTGTTTTTCTGCTGTTTTTTAAAAATTTATATTTTAAAAACTTTACTTATTGAAGATTTTTTTGTAATTTCATTTTTCATATTTATGAATAAATTCAATGATTACCAGCATTTTTATAGCTGAATATTGCAATCATTTTATGGTTTTGTTTGCGTTAGGGATTACTTCACCTTTTTATTATTTTGTATTGGTGTTCAGTGAACCTTGTTTGAAATGAAAATACTTTTTTGATTCGCCTTTTGGCGAAGTAAAAAAGATTGGAATGGAAAGCCCGACCTGCCTGTCGGCAGGCCTGCCAGCTGGCTGGGAACGCCCAAATTTTAATCGTTTTTAATTAGAAAATATTGATTGTTATTTTTAAATGAATAAAAAAATAAAGAAGCATATATGAAAATAACACATTTGAGCGCAGAATGTTATCCGGTTGCAAAAGTTGGCGGTTTGGCGGATGTGGTGGGAGCGTTGCCAAAATACCAAAATGATGCGGGTTTTACTGCGGAAGTAATTATGCCTTTTTATGACAATAAATTCACCCAAAGTGAAGAATTTTCAGTCATTTTTAAATCGAAATTAAATTTAGGGAAACAAGAATTTCCCTTTGAAATAAAAACTTGGAATCACAGCAATATTGGTTTTAACCTTTATTTGGTGGATGTTCCTGAATTGCTTTTTAAAGATTATGTGTATTCGATGGATGATACTGATCGGTTTTTGGCATTTCAGATTGCTGCTTTAAATTGGATGTTGACTTGGGATGAAAAGCCAACAACGGTGCATATTCACGATCATCATACCGGACTGATTCCTTTTATGATGACACAATGCAGCGATTATGCGGCATTGAAAAATATTCCGACTGTGCTTACCATTCACAATGCGCAATATCAGGGTTGGTTTTCACACAGCAAAGTGGGTTTCATTCCTGAATTTAATTTTGCCAATGTTGGGCTGTTAGATTGGTTTGGAAACATCAATCCGTTGGCGTCAGCCATAAAATGCGCTTGGAAAGTGACCACGGTTTCTCCTAGTTATATGGAAGAATTGAAGAAAGCAGCCAATGGTTTGGAAGGTTTATTAAGTGCTGAAAGCGCAAAATGTGTAGGGATTTTGAACGGGATTGATTGGGGTGTGTGGAATCCGGAAACGGATGCTTATTTAGTGGAAAATTACAGTATAAATACCATTGAAAGAGGAAGGGAAGTCAATAAAAAATGGCTTTGCAGTCGGTATAATTTGGATTTTGAGAAACCGCTTTTTGCATTTATTGGGCGATTGGTGGGAGAAAAAGGAGCCGATTTATTTCCGGAAACCTTTGCAAAAGCGCTTAAAAATGAAAATATATCCATATTTTTATTGGGTTCGGGCAATGATGTTGTTGAAGCACAATTGATTGCGCTTAAAAAAGAATTTGAAGGAACTTACAACGCTTTTATTGGTTATGATGAAAAATTGGCGCATATTGTTTATGCGGGAGCCGATTTTATTTTGATGCCATCAAGGGTTGAACCTTGCGGATTGAACCAAATGTACGCTTTGCGCTATGGCTCTATTCCAATTGTGAGAAGTATTGGCGGTTTAAAAGACACTGTTACAGATATTTCAGAAAAGGGCGGATTTGGAATTTGCCATGAGGAAGTTACGGTTTCAGCAATCACAGAAGCGATTGAAAGAGGTGAGAAGTTGTTTGAAAATCAAGAAAAATATCAGAAAATAAGGAAAAAAATAATGGGCATCAACCATTCTTGGGATGCATCGGCATTGGCATATATCAATTTGTATAAATCATTAAATCAGTAAGTTATGATTGGGAATAAAGTTTTATCAATTATTTTAGGTGGCGGACAAGGATCCAGATTACACCCGTTAACAGAAACACGTTCTAAACCTGCCGTGCCAATTGCGGGTAAATACAGATTGGTGGATATCCCGATCTCAAATTGCATCAATTCGGACATCAAGCGTATTTTTGTGTTAACGCAATTTAATTCGGCATCATTAAACAGACATATTAAAAACACCTATCATTTTAGTTTTTTCAGCTCAGCATTTGTTGATGTTCTGGCTGCCGAACAAACACCCGGAAACAGCACGTGGTTTCAAGGAACAGCGGATGCAGTGCGACAAAGCATGCACCACTTTTTAAATCACGATTTTGATTATGCCTTGATTTTGTCGGGTGATCAATTGTATCAAATGGATTTTGAGGAAATGGTTGAAAAACACGTAAGAATGAAAGCGGCCATTTCTATTGCAACCATTCCTGTGAATGCAAAAGATGCCACGTCATTTGGAATTTTAAAAACAAATGATCAAGATGAAATCACTTCTTTTATTGAAAAACCTGCCGCTGATTTGTTACAGGATTGGACTTCAGAAGTAAGTGATGATATGAAAAAAGAAGGCCGTAATTATTTGGCTTCTATGGGGATTTATATTTTTAACAGAGATCTTTTGGTTGAATTGATGGCCAATCCTGACACAAATGATTTTGGCAAAGAAATTATTCCGCAGGCCATCGATAAACATAAAATTGTAAGTTTTCAATATGAAGGCTATTGGACCGACATTGGAAATATAGACTCGTTTTTTGAAGCCAATTTAGGATTGACAGATGATTTTCCGAAGTTTGACTTGTACAGCACGCAAAAAAGAATTTATACGCATGCCCGAATGTTGCCTACCACAAAAATTTCCGGAACCGCAATGGACAGAACGGTAATTGCGGATGGCTGCATCATAAACGCAGGGAAAATTGAACATTCTGTGATTGGGGTTCGTTCAAGGATTGATACCGAATCAACCATTATCAATACGTATATGATGGGTTCCGATTTTTACCAGCCTCTTGAACATATTGTTGATGAAAAAATTGTTTCTATGGGAATTGGCAAGCGCTGTTTCATCAAAAATGCCATTTTAGATAAAAATTGCTGTATTGGCAATGATGTTAGAATTAATGGAGGGAAACACCTAAAAGATATTGAAACAGATACTTATGTAGTGAGAGATGGTATTGTTGTTGTTAAAAAAGGCGCTTTAATTCCTAATGGTTTTAGCATATAATTTATGACCAATGTAATAACACACAGCCTTTTTACAGATTTCGACATTAATTTATTTAAAAGCGGAAAGCATTATCGATTGTATGAGAAATTTGGTTCTCACAGCATTACGGTAAATGGTGTTAAAGGCACATATTTTGCAGTTTGGGCTCCCAGTGCCAAACAGGTTTCCGTAATTGGTGATTTTAATCACTGGGTTGATGGAGAATTTAATTTGAATGTTCGTTGGGATTCCTCAGGTATTTGGGAAGGATTTATTCCATCCGTAGGAAAAGGGAATGTTTATAAATATAAAATTCATTCAAATAATAACAATTACCTATCCGAAAAAGCCGACCCTTATGCGAGAAGGTGTGAACATCCGCCTAAGACTGCTTCCGTAGTTTGGGAAGATTCCTATAAATGGGAAGATAAAAGCTGGATGCAGACACGCAAAAAAAACAATGCGTTAGATGCGCCTTATTCTGTTTACGAAGTGCATTTGGGTTCTTGGAGAAAAAAAGGCAAGGAAAACAGATCTTTGTCCTACTTTGAATTGGCCGATGAATTGGTGACTTATGTGAAAGAAATGAATTTTACCCACGTAGAATTTATGCCGATTATGGAATATCCGTACGATCCTTCTTGGGGATATCAAGTTACCGGATATTTTGCGCCAACGTCTCGTTTTGGTTATCCGGAAGAATTAAAATATTTGGTCGATAAATTGCACCAAAGCGATATAGGAATTATTTTGGATTGGGTGCCTTCGCATTTTCCTGAAGATGCGCACGGTCTTGGCTATTTTGATGGTTCAAATTTATATGAACATCCAGATAAAAGAAAAGGTTATCACCAGGATTGGAAAAGCCTAATTTTTAATTACGGAAGAAATGAAGTCCGTTCTTTTTTAATCAGCAACGCTATTTTTTGGCTTGAACAATATCATGCCGACGGATTGCGTGTTGACGCTGTAGCTTCAATGCTGTTTTTAGATTATTCGCGTGAAGACGGTGAATGGGAGCCAAATATTTACGGCGGAAATGAAAATCTGGATGCGGTTTTGTTTTTAAAGGAATTGAATGAAGAAGTGTATAAATCGTTCCCCGATGTGCAAACTATTGCGGAAGAATCCACAGCTTTTCCTATGGTTTCCAAACCAACTTTTATGGGCGGATTGGGTTTTGGAATGAAGTGGATGATGGGCTGGATGCACGACACGTTGGATTATTTTTCTAAAGACACCATTTACAGAAAATACCATCAAAATGAAATCACTTTCAGTTTAACCTACGCTTTTACCGAGAATTTTATGCTGCCGCTTTCTCACGATGAAGTGGTGCACGGGAAAAAAACTATTTTGGGACGTATGCCAGGCGATGAATGGCAACGATTTGCAAATCTTCGTTTGTTGTATGGCTATATGTTTACGCATCCCGGCACAAAGCTGTTGTTTATGGGAAGCGAATTTGGACATTATGAAGAGTGGAATTTTCAAAAAAGTTTGGACTGGAATTTATTGGAATTTTATCCGCATAAAAACACGCAAAACTATTTTAAGGATTTAAACCTATTTTATAAATCCACGCCGGCTTTATTTGAAAAAGGTTTCAGTCATGAAGGTTTTGAATGGGTAAGTTACGATGATTCAGAAAATTCCGTAATTTCTTATTTAAGAAAAGGGAATAATCCTAAAGATGATGTGTTGGTGATTTGTAATTTTTCGCCGCAAACATTAGAAAATTATAAAATCCGCGTTCCAAGAAAAGGAAAATTGCAGGAAGTATTTAGCAGCAATCAAGAGAAATACGGAGGAAGCGGACATGTAAACGCAGAAAAAATCACCATAAAAAAACAGCCGAAAAAAGTTGATGAATATTCGGCCATACTTGTTTTGCCGCCGCTTGGTATCTCCATTTTGAAATTCTGTTAAATTTAATACCGCTTTATTGCAAAACTTTTACATTTTTGTTGATAAAGCGGTAATATTTTTAATAAAAATTACAATTATTAAATTATTTATTTTAGTACGTTTGCACTTTGATCAAATAGTTTAATTTATGATTATAAACACCGAACTAGAACTAAAAGGAAATCAATTTCCTTCAAAAATAATTTCCTATAAAAAAGATGTTGACACAATCTATTTTACGAGTGAAAACAATGTAGTTTTACAGCTTACCATTCAAAGAGACAGTGTGTTGCGTTTTCGTTACACCACAACTTCCATATTTGAAAATGATTTTTCTTATGCCATAACACGTTACGCAAGCAGGGGATTTAACCATCTTGAAGTTACTGAAGACGAAACCAATTATATCATCACAACATCAAAGTTAATTTGTCATATTTCAAAAGAGGATATGAGAAAATCGATTTTTGATGCAAAAGACAATACCCTTATTTCTGAAGACGAACTTGGTTTTCATTGGGAAGAAAGTTACGAATTTGGAGGTAATGTTGTGAAAATGTCCAAAAATTCTCAAGAAAAAGAGAGTTATTATGGTTTAGGGGATAAACCGGTTCCGTTAAATTTAAAGAGCAAACGTTTTGAGAATTGGGTGACAGATTCATATGCTTTTGGTAAGGATACAGATCCAATTTATAAAGCAATTCCATTTTATACAGGACTTCATCACGGGAAAGCCTACGGCATATTTTTCGACAATACTTTTCGCGCATATTTCGATTTTTGCCAGGAACGCAGAAATGTCACCAGTTTTTGGGCACAGGGCGGCGAAATGAATTATTATTTTATTTATGGCCCGGAAATGGTTGAAGTGGTTTCCAATTATACTGATTTAACGGGTAAACCGCACGAATTACCGCCGCTTTGGGCCTTGGGTTACCACCAATGCAAGTGGAGTTATTATCCGGAATCTAACGTAAAAGAAATCACCAATAAGTTTAGGGAGTTAAGAATTCCATGTGATGCTATTTATTTAGACATCGATTATATGGAAGGATTTAGGTGTTTTACATGGAATAAAGATTATTTTCCAGATCCTAAAAGGATGGTGAAGGAATTGGCTGATAATGGTTTTAAAACCGTGGCGATTATTGACCCGGGAATTAAAATCGACAATGATTACAGTGTTTTTAAGGAAGGACTGGACAAAGATTATTTTTGTAAACGTGCCGATGGGCCTTATATGAAAGGAAAAGTGTGGCCGGGAGAATGTTATTTCCCCGATTTCACCAAACCTGAAGTCCGCGAATGGTGGTCGGGTTTATTTAAAGAACTTATTGAGGATATAGGCGTGAAAGGCGTGTGGAATGACATGAACGAACCCGCAATTATGGATGTTCCGGGAAAAACTTTTCCTGATGATGTAAGACATCATTACGACGGAAATGAATGCAGCCACAGAAAAGCGCACAACATTTACGGAATGCAAATGGCGAGAGCCACTTACCAAGGATTAAAGAAATTTTCCTATCCAAAACGTCCGTTTGTGATTACTAGGGCTGCTTATGCGGGCACACAACGCTATTCATCAACTTGGACAGGCGATAATGTGGCAACCTGGGAGCATTTGACCATTGCAAATTTACAAGCGCAACGGATGTGCATGTCCGGATTTTCCTTTGTTGGCTCGGATATTGGCGGATTTGCGGAACAGCCTAATGGCGAACTTTACGCACGCTGGATTCAGTTGGGAATTTTCCATCCATTTTGCAGAACACATTCATCAGGCGACCATGGCGACCAAGAACCTTGGGCTTTTGGAGATAGCATTACAGATATTGTCAGAAAATTCATCGAAATCAGGTATCAATTGTTGCCTTATTTATACACTGCATTTTGGCGTTATGCCACAGAAGGCATTCCGATTTTGAAATCCTTGGTTTTATATGATCAGGCAGATGTGCATACGCATTACAGAAATGATGAATTTGTATTTGGTGAAAAAATATTGGCTTGCCCAATTACAGAGCCAAATGCCAAAGGAAGAAGAATGTATGTTCCTGAAGGAAATTGGTATAATTTCTGGGACAATAGTTTGGTTATAGGCGGAAATGAGGTTTGGGTGGATGCAGATTTGGACAGTATCCCAATTTTTGTGAAAGAAGGAGCCATCATCCCAAAATATCCTGTTCAGCAATATGTTGGAGAAAAAGAAATTGTGGAACTTCATTTGGATGTATTTTTTAAATTGGGTAAAGAAAAATCTCAAGTTTATGAAGATGCCGAAGATGGATTCGATTATAAAAAAGGAAGATTCAGCTTACGGAATTTCAATCTTTTGGGCAAAGAAGATTCCTTGACCATTCAACAATTTAAATCGGGAAAATTTATTACATCCTATGAAACTTTTGAAATTAATTTAATTGGATTGCCTTTTGAAATTAAAAAAGTGGAAGTGGACAATGTTAAAATTGATTTGGAGTCCAGTCTTAAAGGAAACATCTTGGTGATTTCAAAAGAATTTACAGAGCTTCATATTATTGGCAAAAAAGCAATAATTATTGATTAAAGTATATGTTTCATTAAAATAAAACCTATAAAAACAAAAAAGCTTCCCGAAAAATAGGGAAGCTTTTTGTTTATAGAAATTGATACTTTATTTACAAAAACATTCTCAAATAATTTAATAATTGAAATCGCACAAGAGCGGTTTATTTTTGCGCAATTATGTATATTTGATTTGTTAAAAATTAAAAAGAAATCAAAATAAACACAACATGAAACTTTTAGAAAACAAAACTGCTTTAATTACGGGAGCAACCAGAGGAATAGGAAAAGGAATTGCTCAAACTTTCGCAAAACAAGGTGCAAATGTGGCATTTACGTTCAGTTCTTCCCTTGAAGCGGCCCAAGAATTGGAAAAAGAATTGATGAGTTATGGCATAAAAGCAAAAGGATACCAATCAAATGCCGCCAATTATGAAGCTGCACAAGAATTGGCTGCAGATGTTTTAAAAGAATTTGGAACCATCGATATTTTGGTGAACAATGCAGGAATTACCAAAGACAATTTGTTGATGCGAATTTCTGAAGAAGATTTTGACACGGTGATTGAAGTGAATTTGAAATCGGTTTTCAATTTAACAAAGGCTGTAATTCGGCCAATGATGAAGCAACGTTCCGGTTCCATTATCAATATGAGTTCTGTGGTTGGGTTAAAAGGGAATGCCGGACAAGCAAATTATGCGGCTTCAAAAGCAGGAATTATCGGCTTTTCTAAATCCGTTGCCTTGGAACTGGGCTCAAGAAATATTAGAAGCAACGTGATTGCACCAGGATTTATTGAAACAGAAATGACCGCCAATTTACCTGAAGAAACAGTGAAACAATGGAGAGATACCATTCCGTTAAAACGCGGCGGAACGCCTGAAGACATTGCAAATGCTTGTGTATTTTTAGCTTCGGATATGAGTTCTTATATTACCGGACAAACATTGAGCGTTGATGGGGGAATGTAAAGCCCCTAACCCCGAAAGGGGAATTTTGAAAGTGTAATACGGACAACATCTGCCAGATCTTGATAATTAAAGACGACATTGACTTTAAATGGAAACTGAAAAATTGTTATTGATAATTTTAGCGGTATTTGTAGCGCTGTTTATAGCTGTTTTTCAATATTTATGGAAAAATACAGCGCGAAGCCAATTGGATTATTGGCTTTCCTTTTTTAGATTTTTGACTATTTTTTTGATTTTGTTGTTATTGATAAATCCTTCATTTAAAAAAAGCAATATTGAAATTATAAAACCAAATTTATTGGTTGCGGTTGATAATTCAAAATCCATTAAATACAATTCACAAAACGATGTTGTTCAAAATTTTGTGGAAAAAATCAAAAAGGATTCAGAATTAAACGACAAATATAACATCAGTTTTTATGGTTTTGGAAGTAATTTATATCCATTAAATGCGCTAAATTTCGAGGAAAGCCAAACAAATTTATCATTGCCTTTTCAAGAATTTTCAAAATTGTATAAAACAGGCACAAGTCCGGTTATTTTAATTTCAGACGGAAATCAAACTGTTGGAAACAGTGTTGAATTTGTAAATTATAAGAGTCCGGTTTTTCCATTTATTGTTGGCGACACTACTGTTTTTGAAGATATTTACATCAGCCAGTTAAATGTAAATCCGTTCGCTTTTATAAACAATCAACTACCGGTTGAGTTATTTATCAACTATACAGGAAACAAACCTGTTACAAAAAACCTTAACGTTTATCACAAAGGAACTAAAGTTTATTCCGAGCAATTTCAATTTTCAAAATCACAAAATGTTAAAACAGCCAATTTTTTTTTAACGGCAGCGTCCAAAGGAACACAATTTTATACCGCTGCTGTTGATCAGTTGGAAAATGAGAAAAACATTCAAAATAACACAAAAAATTTCAGCATCAATGTTATTGAAGAAAAATCCAAAATTCTTATTTTATCGGCCATTGTCCATCCCGATTTGGGAATGCTGAAAAAAGCTATTGAAAGTAACAAACAAAGAACCGTAACCACGTCAACTGTGGTAAATTTTAAAGGTAAAATTACTGATTATCAGTTGGTTATTTTATATCAGCCAACAACGCTTTTTAAAAATGTTTTTGCAGAAATTAATCAAAAGAAGCTGAATTATTTTGTGATTACGGGGCGAAGCACTGATTGGAATTTTTTGAATAATATTCAATCCGGTTTTTCAAAAAAAATAAGTTCAGAACTGGAAAATTACCGTCCGATTTTCAATGACAATTATGCCGCTTTTTTAAGTGCGGATATTGATTTTTCAAATTTTGCGCCCATTGAAGACCGTTTTGGAGAGATTTCTTTTTCTGTTCCTTATCAGCCATTATTATTTCAAAGAATTGGAAATATTGAAACAAATAAGCCGTTATTGGCCACTTTTGAAAACAGCAGCCAAAAAGCCGCCGTTTTATTTGGTGAAAATTCCTGGCGCTGGCGAATGAACAGTTTTGTGGAAAATAAGACTTTTGAACTTTTTGACGGATTTTTAGCGGGCTTAATTCATTATTTAGTTTCAACGGATTCAAAAAGCAGATTAAACGTAGTAGTAAATCCCATTTACTATACGAATGAAATTATTCAAATTTCTGCAAGTTATGTTGATGAGAATTTCAATTTTGACAATAGAAGCAAACTTTGGTTGACTGTTTCAAATGAAGAAACAAAATTCATTAAAAAAATTCCTTTTGCAGCTTTAAATAACAGGTTTGTTGTAGAACTTCCACAAGTTCCTTTTGGAGAATATCAATATGTTGTTTCGGTTGAAAATACGGACAACAGCGTTTCGGGAAGTTTTAAAATTCTGCCTTTTGAAATAGAAGCGCAATTTACCAATGCCAATCAACAACTCTTAAAAAAAGTGGCAAATGAAACAAATGGATTCACTTTTTATAACAAGCAGGAGCAAAATTTAATTGATTATTTAATAAAGGATGAAAGGTTTAAAAGCATTCAAAAAAACACCATCTCAAAAACACCTTTGATTGATTGGAAATGGATTCTGGGATTGATTGTGCTTACATTAAGTTTAGAGTGGTTTACGCGAAAATATTATGGTAAGATTTGATCTATTTTCACAAAAAAATAGATAAATTAACTTATTATTAAAAATAAACAGTTGATAAACAGTATCTTAAAAATTTAGGCAAATTTAGCCGTTATAATTTTCTTTCGTATATTTGAGCAATATACTAAATTCTAAAACAGAAAAAAATGAGCAACGGACAATTACAATTGCCAAAAACTTTAATGCCTGTAATAATAGGTGTCATAATACTTGTTATCTTATTATCAAAATCAACAACAACAATCAATTCGGGAGAAGTAGGGGTGTTGTATAAAACATTTGGTGGCGGTGTGGTTACCGACATGGCTCCTTTAGGTGAAGGATTTCATGTGGTTGCACCTTGGAATAAAGTATTTGTTTATAATGTAAGACAACAAGAATTGTTGGAAAGAGAAATGTTGGTTTTATCGGCCAATGGTCTTGAAATTAAATTAGACGCTTCAGTTTTATATCAGCCAACAGCTGCTTCAGTTGGATTGTTGCATCAAACAAGGGGTCAGGATTATCTTTCAAGTGTGATAATTCCTGCGGTTAGATCAGCAACAAGAAGTGTGGTTGGAAGGTATACGCCAGAGCAATTATATTCTACAAAAAGAGATGCCATTCAATCTGAAATTTTTGAAGAAACAAAAAAAATTGTGGAACCGCAATATGTTCAATTAAATGCCATTTTGGTAAGAGATGTAACTTTACCGCCTACAATTAAAACAGCTATTGAAAGCAAATTGAAGCAAGAACAAGAATCTTTGGAGTATGAATTTAGGCTTATAACTGCTGCAAAGGAAGCTGAAAAACAAATTATTGAAGCCAAAGGTAAGGCAGATGCAAACCGAATTTTAAGCGCTTCATTGAATGATCAAATTCTTCAGGATAAAGGTATTGAAGCCACTATTAAATTATCCGAATCACCTAATAGCAAAGTGATTGTTATTGGTGGTGGAAAAAGTGGCATGCCAATTATTTTAGGAAATCAATAAATATTTAATTTAAATACAAATTAAAAAATGCACTTCAATTGGGTGCATTTTTTATTTCAGAAATTGAAATATCCCTCTTGTTTTTTGAAATTTAGGAAACAAACATTCCATATCTTCTATAATTATTCCATTGTATTCTTTTGGTTGATGAAAGGCTCGCAAAAGGAATATTTTTTTTGCTTTTTTCTGACTGGTTTAAATCGGTAGTTTTCATAATAGTAAGTTTTTATTTGTTGTTATTTTATTAATAGACGCATAAAAACAAATATTGTTACAGTACTATGTATAAAACAGTACCACATTAACATAATTTTAACTAATGTGTTATATGCTAATAGTTTAGTAGGAGGATAAGTTAATCCAATTGATGGTATTCGGTTAAGACTTCATTTAAAACATCAATAATAATGTTACAGCCTTTGTATATTTCATCTTCTGAAATTGTAAGCGGCGGCGTTATTCTCAAAGCTTTTCCCTCAAACAATAGCCAGAACATAATCAATCCTCTATCTAAGCATTTTAAAATTATTTTAGAGGCCATTTCACTGCTATCAACCATTGGGGCAAGCATGAGTCCTCTACCTCTAATTTCTGTGATTAAAGGATGAACCAATAATTTTCTGATTAAAGTTTCTTTTTGAAGTGTTTGTGCTATTAAGTCTAAACTAAGTAATTCTTTGAGCGTGGCCAATGCTGCAGCAGCGATCACCGGATGACCGCCAAAAGTGGTGATATGTCCAAGTTTTGGATGTTGCTTTAAACAGTCCATAATTTGAAAGGAAGAAATAAATGCGCCAATAGGCATTCCGCCACCCAAACCCTTTCCTGCAACAATAATATCGGGAACAACATTGTAATTTTCAAATCCGAAGAGTTTTCCTGTACGTCCAATTCCCGATTGTATTTCATCTAAAATAAGCAAAGCGCCAACTTCAGTGCATTTATCCTTAACCTTTTTTAAATAATCATTTTGAGATTCAATAAAACCTGCACCCCCTTGGATGGTTTCTAAAATAACGCCGGCAGTTTTGGCTGTTATTTTATTTAAATCGGTGAGATTGTTAAAAGTGATGAATTTGGTGCCGGGAATTAATGGCCTGAAAGCACTGTTTTGTTCTTCGGCACCGCAAACGCTCATAGCACCTTGGGTATTTCCGTGATAGGCAAATTTTGCCGCAATAATTTCGCTTCTGCCCGTGAAGCGTTTTGCCAATTTCAAGGCACCTTCTGTGGCTTCGGTTCCTGAATTGGTTAAATAAACTGTTTCTAAGGGTTGAGGTAAATTATCAGCCAATAACTTACACAATTCAACTTGTGGCTGTTGCACAAATTCGCCATAAACCATTACGTGGGTGTATTTATCTACCTGATCCTTTATTGCTTGTGAAATTTTTTGGTGATTGTGCCCCAGTGTATTTGCAGAAACTCCCGCCACAAAATCTAAATATTCTTTCCCGTTGGCTCCATAAATATAACATCCATTGGCGTGCGAAATTTCTATGGCCAATGGGTGAGGGGTTGTTTGTGCTTGGTATTTAAAAAAGTCTTCTTTCAATTTTTGGTAACTTCTTTTGCTGTAGTTCCTGTTTTTTTAGTTTCTATTTTTTTGGCATCTAAATCATCATAAATAAAGATACCATCTTTGTTGAGCGGTCGTTCATTTTCCCTCCAAATAAATCCTTTTAAAAGTTTTTCATTTTCAGGGAGTTTAGATGGCGGATAGGTTTTTCCATCGGCCTTTTCAATAAAATCGATGGTTTCAATTTCATTGTTTTCCATTGTGATAAAAATATTTCTACTGCTTTTCATTCTGGTAATCCCCACCAATTCCTGAAGATCATTTCTCACATAGAAAACAACTTCGCTATTGCCAACAACATCCAACGATTTTAGTGCATTGTTTTTAAATTTTCCATACATAAATTTACCTTTCAACTGGCTATATCCTGAGGAATCTTTTTGAACCATAAAGGCGTTGTTCAATATTTTTAAAGAGTCGAGTTGTTCTGTTTTTGGGTTCGATATTAAATGAATGGTGTCTCCCGTTATTTGATTTCCCTGTGTCCACATCACCGGATTTACAAGTAATTTGGTCAAGCCAGTTTTTTCGAAAGTTATTAAGGAGTCACATTTTCCCTGCAAATCCGATTTAAAGAATTTAACGCGATTAAAAGCCCGCACAATGCGATCTTCAACTTTTCCAGTGACCATTAATTTATCGCCATGAATAAAAACAGAATCCTTTTCAATGATAGAAATTGCCACTGCTTTTTTGGTGATAAAAACAGAATCTTTCAGTTTAAAATATTCGGCATAGCCACCTTTTATGATTGATGCGTTTATGGTGTCCACCACAATGATATTGCCGGTCGCTGAAGCAAATTCAATGTTTTTATTGTAGTATAAGCTATCGCCCTCAATGGTTCTGTCGTTATAAAAGATCTTAGAATTTTTTAGAAAATGCGAAATATTTGTTTTTGAATTGTGATGACCTTTTTCGGTATAAATAGAATTTTGCTTGCTCGTAATGGTTGAAGGACCATGCAAATCAGCAATTCCTGTATTGGTATAATAATCGAGATGGTTTGAAACCACTTTACTGTCTATATTTGTAACCACGACATTGGTAAATGCCTGAAATTTTTTAGTGCGTAAATAGTAATCGCCAATTCTGCTTTTTAAAACATTGGTTGCATCCGTAATGGTTCCGCCACTTTTGTAATAAAGTTGTTGTGTTTCCCTGTTAAATTTCAAAGTGTCTGTTTGCAACGTCATTACATCATCTTTCAATACCACATTTCCCCAAGAAGTCGCTATTTTTGAATTGGCGTCATAATCGGCATATTTACTCGTTTGCACAATAGTGTCGCCCTGATTTATGACAACGTTTCCCATCGCCTTAACCAACTTTTTTTCCTGATAAATATAGGCCTTGTCACATCGCAATGTTGCGCCTTCGTGTTCAATAAAAACATTTCCCATGGAAATGGTAGCTTCCGGAAATCTTGGATCTGTAAAAGTATTATCAGCTTTTAGAATTTTGATTTTTTTTGTTTGGGAAAATCCTGAAATACTGATAAATATGATAACGAAGAAAAGTAATTTTTTCAAACTTATTTATTTTGTTACAAAACTAATGAAAAAGTAGGATGTAATTTCTAAAACCGATTAAAATAAAAAAGCTTCAAATTTTGAAGCTTTTTTGTTTTTTATCTTATAATTGTTTGCTTTCTATCCGGACCTACAGAAACAATTTTTATGGGAACTTCAACAAAATCTTCAATAAACTTAATATAATCGGTCAATTCTTTTGGCATTGATGCTGCGCTTGTCATTCCTGTTAAGTCTTGTTTCCAACCTTTAAATTCGGTATAAATAGGCTTAACATTGTGTTCTTCAATGTTATAAGGCAAGTGGCTAATTTCGTTTCCTTGATAATTGTACGATGTACAAGCTTTTAGTGTAGAAAATCCTGAAAGTACATCGCCTTTCATCATAATCAATTGGGTAACACCGCTAATTTGAACAGCATATTTTAACGCTACCAAATCCAACCAGCCGCAACGGCGCGGTCTTCCTGTTGTGGCGCCAAATTCCTGCCCAACTCTTCCCATGGTTGCACCGTCTTCATCAAATAATTCCGTAGGAAAGGGACCAGAACCAACACGAGTGGTATATGCTTTGAAAATTCCAAAAACTTCACCAATTTTATTTGGCGCAATGCCTAAACCTGTACAAGCGCCTGCTGCTGTGGTGTTGGAAGAAGTTACATAAGGATACGTTCCAAAATCAATGTCTAACATAGATCCTTGGGCGCCTTCAGCCAAAATTGTTTTTTTGTTTTTTATGGCTTGGTATAAATACTCTTCACTGTCAATAAAAGGAAGTTGTTTTAAAACTTCAATGGCACCAAAAAATTCTTTTTCCAATTCAGGTAAATCATATTCAATTTCAACTTTAAAGAATTCAAGCATTTTTAAGTGTTTCTCTGTCAATGCATGGTATTTTTCTTTCCAGTCTTCCAATTCTAAATCGCCAACGCGCATACCGTTTCTACCGGTTTTATCCATATAAGTTGGACCAATACCTTTGAGTGTTGAGCCAATTTTGGCTTTTCCTTTTGAGGTTTCACTGGCTGCATCTAATAAACGATGCGTTGGTAAAATTAAATGTGCTTTTCTTGAGATTAGCAATTTTGATTTTATGTCTAAATTGAATTTCTCTAAATTTTCTAATTCTTTTTTGAAAATTACGGGATCAATTACAACGCCATTTCCTACAAGATTCATCGCATTTTTATGAAAAATACCTGAGGGAATGGTATGTAAAACGTGTTTATGTCCATCAAAAATTAAAGTATGCCCTGCGTTTGGACCACCCTGAAATCGAGCAATTATATCGTAATTAGACGTGAGGACGTCTACAATTTTACCTTTTCCTTCATCTCCCCATTGCAGTCCTAATAATAAATTTACAGCCATTTGCTTAATTATATATGTTAATTGTTGTTTGTTTTTTTCGTTCCGTAGAAATAAAGTGAGTGTTTGTGAATGTCGATATTAAAAGTTTCTTCAATGGTCTTTTTAATAATTTGAACTCTTGGATCGCAAAATTCAATGACTTCACCAGTATCGGTTAAAATAACATGGTCGTGCTGTTTGTCGAAATATGACTTTTCGTAGAATGCTTGGTTTTGGCCAAACTGGTGCTTTCTTACCAAACCTGATTCCAATAATAATTCAATGGTATTGTAAAGTGTTGCTCTGCTCACCCTATAATTTTTGTTTTTCATCTGAATATAGAGTGACTCAATGTCGAAATGATGGTCTAAATTATAAATTTCTTGTAAAATAGCAAATCGCTCTGGTGTTTTTCTATGACTGTTTGATTCAAGAAAACTTACAAAAACAGCCTTTACAATTTTTTGATCCTCATTACTCATAATTATCTTAATTGAGTTTTAAAACTGAACAAATTTAATGCTATTTTTTTAATAAAAGGGCAGGTAAGTTGCATATTTATTAACTTTGAATTGTGAACAAATTTAATGTTTATAAATTCTGTCCACTGTATCAATACCTTCAATTTTTTTAATGTTATCGCATAATTTTTGAAGCTGAGATCTGTTTTTAACACTCACAGTGATGTTTCCTTCAAAAAGCCCGTCGTCGCCTGAAATATTTAAATTATGAATATTTACGTTCATGTTATTTGAAATAATTTGGGTAATTTCATTGACCATTCCAACATGGTCAACACCGTAAATTTTAATGATGGCTTTAAATTCCTGTTTTGTGGAATCAATCCATTTGGCACTTAAAACTCTGTAAGCGTAATTTGCCTGAAGGCTAATGGCATTCGGACAATCTTGCTTGTGAATTTTAATGCCGTCGTTTATGGTAATAAAACCAAAAACTTTATCGCCCGGAATAGGGTTGCAGCACGGTGACATTTTATAATCTAAGTGTTCTTCTTCTTTTCCGAAGACCAAAGAATCATACTTGTCTACAATCTCATCTTTTTCAATCAGTTCCTGCTTGGTGGCGCTGCGTTTAATTCTATTTTTAAAGAAGCTGACAAAAGCATTGTTTCGTTTGCTGATAAATTCCTTTAGCATAGGGTTGTCAATTGAACCAATTCCTACTCTATAAAATAAATCTTGGCTAGTTCGCAGTTTAAAAAATGTTACGAGTTCATTGACCACTTTTTCATTAAGATCAATTTTTAAATGTTTTAGTTTACGGGTTAAAACTTCTTTTCCTTCTTCGGCAATTTTCTTCTGACTTTCTTTTAACGCATTTTTAATTCGATTTCGCGCTCTGGCGGTTACCACAAAATCTAACCAGCCAATTGTTGGTTTCTGACTTTTTGATGTAATTATTTCTACCTGATCGCCACTTTGCAATACTTGGCTTATTGGTTTCAATTTTCCATTTACTTTTGCGCCTCTGCAGTTCATTCCTACTTGTGTATGAATGGCAAAAGCAAAGTCCAATGCGGTGGCATTTTTAGGTAACGCTTTTAGGTCACCGTTTGGCGTAAATACAAAAATTTCTTTGGCATAAAGATTTAATTTAAAATCTTCCACAAAATCTAATGCACTGCCGTTGGCATTTTCAAAGGATTCCTTAATTTTATTCAACCAGTCTTCCAATCCGTTTTCACGCTCATTTGCATTTTTATATTTATAATGGGCTGCATATCCTTTTTCGGCAATTTCATTCATTCTTTCTGAACGAATTTGCACTTCAACCCATTTTCCCTGTGGACCCATTACGGTAATATGAAGTGATTCGTAACCGGTAGATTTTGGTTGGCTAATCCAATCGCGTAACCTGCTTGGATTTGGTCTAAAGTGATCTGTTACAATGGAGTATATTTTCCAGGCATCAAACTTTTCGTCTTTTGGCGTTGATTTGTAGATGATTCTGATGGCAAATTTGTCATAAATTTCATCATAACTAACCCCTTGGGAAAGCATTTTTTTGTGAATGGAATAAATTGATTTTCTGCGTCCTTTTATGAAATATTCAAACCCTTCTTTATCCAATGATTCCCTTATAATATTGGAGAATGTCTCAATATATTTATCCTGTTCTTCCTTGCTTTGTGTAACTCTATCCTGGATTTCATTATAAACTTCGGGTTCCGTATACTTCAGCCCAAGATTTTCTAATTCTGTTTTTACGTTATAAAGACCTAGACGATGCGCAAGTGGTGCATAAATATATAAGGTTTCCGAAGCTATTTTTACTTGCTTGTCTGCCGGCATCGCATCCATAGTTTTCATATTGTGCAACCTGTCTGCAATTTTTATCAAAATAACCCTAACATCGTCATTTAATGTCAAGAGCATTTTTCTAAAATTCTCAGCTTGAATGGAAGCGTCCTGATCTTTTTTTAAGTGAGAAATTTTTGTTAATCCGTAAACAATTTTAGCAACAGTTTCACCAAACATTCGCTCAATATCCTCAATAGAATAAGTAGTATCTTCTACAACATCATGCAATAAAGCAGCAATAATTGAAGTGGCATGCAGCCCAATTTCATAGGCAACAATTTTTGCAACAGCGATTGGATGAAAAATATAAGGTTCACCAGTTAAGCGACGTTGTTTGCTATGTGCTTCCAATGCCAACTCAAAAGCTTTTCTAATTTCTTTTTTATCGGTATCCGTAAATGTTTGGTAGGCACCTTTCAACAAATCCTTGTAGCGCCTTGCAATTTCTTTATTTTCTTCTTCTATGGATAAGTTATATGTCATTTTTTAAAAATAAGAATTATAACTGATAAACCAATTATTTGCATTTATTTTTTCAAATTTACGAAACGTTGCAGTAGCGTAGGGTGAGAGTAGTGAATTTTTACATATAACGGATGGGGAGTTAAATTACTTAAACTGTTTTTAGACAATTTTTTTAAGGCTGAAATTAAAGCATTTGCATTAAAATTTTCTTTTGCATAATTATCGGCCTGATATTCAAATTTTCTGGATAATAGGTTCATTAACAAGCTTGTAATTTCGGATATCGGAACATATAAAATACCAATGGCGATAAGTGCAATGTGAAAACTTGGTGTTTCAACGCCCAAAGCCTGTGACAAGGTTGCATTTCCCACCAATAACGATAAAATATAGAACGTCAATCCGGTTGATAAAATGGAAAAAAACAGGTTGTAAATGATGTGTTTTTTCTTATAATGTCCAATTTCATGGGCCAAAACAGCCACAATTTCATCGGTTTCCAAATCATTTATCAAAGTATCATACAGCGTAACGCGTTTTTGTTTCCCGAAACCTGAAAAATAAGCATTTGCTTTTGTAGATCTTTTGGAGCCATCAATCACAAAAACATTGTCGAGTTTGAATCCCACTTTTTTTGCAAAATTTTCAATGTCGATTTTTAATTCACCGTTTTCCAAAGGCGTTTGTTTGTTGAAAATTGGGACAATTAATTTTGAATAAAAAAGATTCATAAAAACGGTAATAAAAGTCATTAAGCCCCAGGCATACAGCCAAAAATCAGTGGTTGTGAGTTGATAGAACCAAGTGATTAGCGCCAAAACGCCGCCCCCAAGAAAAATCATCATCAACCAACTTTTAATTTTATCCAACACAAATGTTTTTTTTGTGGTTTTGTTGAAACCAAACTTTTCTTCGATCACAAAAGTTGCATAATATGAAAATGGAAGTGAAAATAAATCACTTGCAAACATGATAATACCGAAGAAAATTAAGGTGATGGCAATGCTATTGTCGGAAAAGCTTCTCGCAATTTGATCAACATAAGCAAAGCCTTCAAAAATAAAAAACAACAGCGTGGCGATGATGGAAATGATGCTTGTCACCGCAGAAAATTTATAATTTACTTTTTTATACGCCTGAGATTTTAAATATTCCTCCTCGTTATAAATTCCTTCCAATTCCTGCGGAATGGCATCATTAAAATGTTTTGCGTTTAAGGAATCCATATAAGTGTCAAATAAAAATTTAACAGTAATGATGGCGATTAATAGGTAGAAAAGTGTTTCTGAAGTCATTTTTTTAATCTATTACTGGTTTAATTTTGGATATTGTCTCTTTTCTCTTTTATCAATTATCAATTTGCCTTTGCCGTACCGCTTCAAAAAGTATAATTGCGGCACTCACGGAAACATTCATAGAATCAATGGCGCCCCGCATTGGGATTATGATATTTTTTGAAGTATTTTGCAGCCATTCTTCTGTTAATCCGGTTGCTTCTGTACCCACAATGATGGCGCTGGGTTTTGTATAATCTATGGTTTGATATTCCACAGATGCCGTTAAAGCAGCTGCGTACAAATTGATGTTATTTTCCTTTAAAAATGAAATAATTTCTGATGTTGTGCCAGTCGCTATTTGTGTTGTAAAAACACAGCCAATGCTTGAGCGAATGATATTTGGGTTGTATAGATCTGTTTTCGGATTGGCAATCAGTACCGCATCCAATCCGGCCGCATCTGCAGTTCTCAAAAGCGCCCCAATATTTCCTGGTTTTTCTGGTGCTTCTGCAACTAAAATCAACGGATTTTTATTCTTAAATTTTATTGATTTCAATGATAAATCCTTGCTTTTTGCCACTGCCAAAATTCCTTCAGTAGATTCGCGTAAAGCCAATTTTTGATACACTTCTTTAGAAATTTCAATCACTTCAATTGGATAATCCACAGCATTCATTAGTTTTTCAATTTCGCTTTCTTGCACAATTGTAGTGGCTGCCAAAATAGTTTGAATCACATAATTTCCTTGAATAGCCAAAGCAATTTCGCGCAAACCTTCAATTAAAAAAGTTTGTGTTTGCTTGCGTAAACGCGATTTTTCTTTAAGCTGAACCAATTCTTTGATGTACGAATTTTGAACGCTTGTAATTTGTTTGTGCATTTTCCTGAAATAAGCCGTAAAGATACTAATAATTAAAATTTGAAAAACAGCGCTAATTATAAAAAAAGCCCTGAAATATTTCAGGGCTTTTAAATTATTCTGGTGAGCTGTACTTTTTATCGTATCGTTGCCACAACTCCGTTTGATGGGTTTCTAAACTTATTTTTCTTCCTTGAATAAAGGCATCTGTGAGTTTATTGGTTCGCATATCCAAAGCATCGCCTTCAGAAATAAACAGTGTGGCATCTTTACCAACTTCCAACGTTCCTGTAAATTGATCAATTCCCAATATTTTAGCGGCGTTAGAAGTAATTAATTTTAACGCTTCCTCTTTGTCCAAACCAAAAGCAGCGCTAGTTCCTGCATAAAAAGGCAAGTTTCTGGAGTTCATGCGTTCCATTCCGCCTTCCAATCCAATGGCCACAACCACGCCTTTTTCAACCAATAATTTTGCGGTTTTATAAGGCAAATCGTAATCGTCATCTTCGCTATTTGGCAATCTGTGTGATCTTGCAATGATTACCGGAATGTTGTTTGAAGCCAAAAAATCGGCAATTTTGTAGGCATCATTTCCGTTCACAATCACCAATTTGGAGATTCCCATTTCTTTGGAAAAATTTACGGCATCCGTAATTTCCTTTACGCCGTTGGCGTGAATATACAAATTTTGTGAACCATTAAACAAACCTTCCAAAGCTTCATAAGGCAAATTTTTTGGTGATTTTGAAGTGTTTAAATAGTTTTTTCCGTTGGTCATAAAAGAGGCAATTTTATCAACTTCTTTTAGATAATCTTTATTGGGTTTTAGGCCTTCTTCTTCACCTCGCCAAGCCCTTCCCATCGAAAAACTTTGTGGCCAATTTAGATGAACACCGTCATTTGCTTTAAGAGCAGCATCTTCCCAATTCCAGGCATCAAATTGCACAATGGACGAAGTTCCTGAAATAACACTTCCTCTTGGCGTTATTTGCCCGATAAGAACACCGTTTGGACGCACGCTTTCAACCACTTTCGATTCGGCATTGTAGGCAATTAAACTTTTAACATGCGGAATCATTTCACCAACTTCATTGGCGTCTAATGTAGCTCTCACAGCGTCAATTTCACCCAAACCCAAACTCGAATTTGCAATGATAAATCCGGGATAAACACGTTTGCCGCTAGCATTGATAACGGTTCCCATTCGGGCAATTTTTGTTAAAGCACTTCCAACAAAAGCCAGCTTTCCATTGGAAAACATAATTAAGGAATTTTCTATGATTTCACCGTTTCCCAGATGCGCTGTGGCGCCTTCAATACTAAAATCGCTGGATTGCTTGGAAGCCGGTGTTTGTTGTGCTGAGATTGCTATTGTTAAAAATAAAAACAGCATGTTGTATATGGTTTGTTTCTTCATTTTCTTTTGGTTTTAATATTCTAGCACAGTATCACAATGAAAATGTACCGGTGATTTTTTAGATGGTGATTGAACGTCGTTTCCGTTATTTTTTTCAACCAGCATCATATTAATTAAGGAATTTCGTTCACTTTTTACTTGTTCTCTTAATTGTAAATCTCTTTCTGTATCAAAATAAACGACCCCTTCAATCAGCGTTTTCTCCGCTTTTGCATAAATGGACAAAGGATTGTCGTTCCACAAAACAACATCTGCATCTTTTCCAACTTTAACGCTTCCAACACGATTGTCGATATGAAGCAATTTTGCCGGATTGATGGTGACCAGTTTCCAGGCTTCTTCTTCACTTAATCCGCCGTATTTTATGGTTTTGGCTGCTTCCTGGTTCAAACGTCGGTTCATTTCTGCATCGTCAGAATTGATGGCAACGGTAACTCCTGCTTTGTGCATAATTGCAGCATTATAAGGAATGGCATCTTTTACTTCATATTTAAACGCCCACCAATCTGAAAATGTGGACGCGCCGGCGCCATGTTCTTTCATTTTGTCGGCAACTTTGTAACCTTCTAAAATATGGGTAAAAGTATTGACGGTAAAGTTAAATTTATCGGCAACTTTCATCAACATATTTATTTCGCTTTGCACGTAAGAGTGGCAAGATATAAAACGTTCTTTATTAAGAATTTGCCCCAAAATTTCCATTTCTGTATCTTTTCTGAAAGGTTTTCCGCTCTTTTTAATGACATCATATTCTTTGGCTCTTTGAAAATAATCCATATAAACTTCTTCAACACCCATTCTGGTTTGAGGAAAACGAATCGTTTCGGTATTTCCCCAATTGGCTTGTTTTACATTTTCACCCAGCGCAAACTTTATAAATTTGTCGTTGTTTTTGTACAATAAATTATCGGCAGTTTCGCCCCATTTCAATTTTACGAGCGCCGCTTGTCCGCCAATCGGATTTGCGGAACCGTGCAAAATTTGAACCATGGTAACGCCGCCGGCCAAACTCCTGTAAATTTGAACATCATCTGAATCCACCACATCTTCCAAAGAAACTTCTGCGGTAGAATTTTGGCCCGATTCGTTTACGGCTACTGTTGCAATGTGAGAGTGTTCATCAATAATTCCGGCCGTTAAATGTTTGCCGGTTCCGTCAATTGTTTTTGCGTCTTTGGCCGATAAATTGGTGCCGATTTTTGAAATTTTACCTGCTGTAATCAATACATCTGTATTTTTCAGAATCCCTTCATTTTCACCGGTCCAAACCGTTACATTTTTGAATAAAATGGTTTCTTGCTTTGGCTTTTCGGTAAATCCGAAAGCAATATTTGGATAGGTGACAGGCAAAATGGTTGGTTTTACGATGGACTCTTTTTTCTCTTTTTCCTGGGCGTCACTTTTTTTGATGGCATTCCAAGTAGATTCACTGCCTTTTTCATTCGTTGCAGTACCACTTAGATTATCGGAATTTGGATAAACCCGTGCTATAAGTCGGTTGAATTTTGTGGAATCAACCTGACTGTTTATCATCAGGTTTAACCAATTGTCGTTATAAATGAGTTTCGATTTTAACTTGGTTTCACCTTCTTTTATCGCAACTTTTAATTTATTTGATTTACCGGTAATGGCCAATTCGTAAATTTTTCCGTTTAACGAAAGCTCATAATTACCGGCAATTTCCTTAACAGACATAGCATTAACTGTGTTTTTTGATCCTTGCACCCAGTTTTCATACAAGGTTGTTTCTTTGTCAAAAATTTCTCCTGATGTGATTAAAAAGTTTGCATAACTGCCTTTTTTCAAGGAACCGATTTCATTTATTTTCCCTAAAATAGTTGCAGGAACCGTGGTTAAAGCTTCTAAAGCGGCGGTTTTGTCGAAACCGTAATCGAAAGCTTTTTGCAGATTTTTATTGAAATCGGAAATCGTTTTTAGCTGATTTGTGGTCAGGGAAAAAGGAACTTTATTTTGGTGCAATATTTTCAAATTGGCAGGTTCCTGGTTCCATTTTCGCATATCGCCAAGCGCAATTTCATCAGCCAAATAGGGTTCGCTCACATCGTACGCTTTTCTAAAATTTACAGGAATAATATAGGTTGCATTGGTGGCTTTTATTTCGGCAATATTTTCATATTCGTCGCCGCCGCCAACAATTACATATTGAATACCGAATTCATCGCCAACTTTATCGGCACGTAAATTATTTTGTTTATTGCCTGCTTCAAATATTTGAACCAGATTTTTGTTTTTATTGATGGCTTCCAACGATAAATCCTTGTTTTTTGCCAATCCTTTTGAATACCAGGAAGCATCATTATAAACCTGGCGAATCAATGCCATGCTTCCCATTAAGGAATTCGGATATATTTGGCTGGATTTAGCACTTTTTTTGAACGACAGATATTGTGCCGACCGTGAATCTATAATACGATAAGCGTCTGTTGCATTCGGATTTAAAGCTACAAGCAGTCCGTTTCCTCTTATAATTCCGTCCTGCGAATGTGTATTTACAACGCCAAAACCCGCATTCAGCAATTCTTCAGCCTGTTTTTTATCGAATTTAAAAAGGGAAACAGGATCAGTTTCCGGACGAATATGATCGTTCCAGTAATAACCTTCACGGCTGGCATCATATTGCGGCGCTGTGTTTGAACTTCGCATATTTGTTGGTGTTGTTTTTGGAATTTCAATCCCAAAACTTGAATACAAATCGATGAATGACGGATAAATAGATTTACCTTTTAAATCGATAATTTGGGCATTTTTAGGGATTGAAACAGCGGTGCCAACTTCAATCACTTTTTCATCTTTAATCAGTAAAGTCCCATTATTAATAATTTGGGTAGGCGTAACGTAAATTTTAGCATTGGTGAATGCAATTGTGCTTGTTTCTGTTGTTTTTACACCTGTATTTGCCGGAAAATATTCCTGGGCTTTTATGCTGAGTGTACCCAAAAACAGCATGACTAAAAGTAATTTTTTCATTAAAAAAAGTTTAAAATTTAGTTAGAAAATTAATTATTTAACATTATAAAAATTTAATTGGCTAGCAATTTAATAAAATATTAACGATTTCATATTACTTAGCGAAAAAATAAAAGGCAGTATTTTTTTGAAAGCCAAAATAAATTTTACAAATATTTAAGGAAGAAAACAGACGCTATAATTCCTTGATTTTGTGATAGTTTATTAAAAGTGCCACTACTTTATTGTAGCTTTGCATTCCGTCTTTTTGATTATTTGCTTTTAAAAAATTATCATAAAACGTTTTAAAATATTTTTCCGTCCAGTTTTGGTAAGATTCCCAAAAAGCCTCACTTTGCCGAATGTCTTTTAGGATTCCCTTATTCAATTCAAGTTTAATCAATTCAAATTTTTCAGGATCTTTTTGATAAATTTCATACAAACAAAACCTTACTGCCATCAAATATCCAGAGTAATTAAAATAAACATCGTCAGAATTTGTGGTTGCCAAATATCCTATAAAATTGGCTTCGCTTTCTGAGGCAATGCCCACTTGATGTGCCAATTCGTGACAAACAATCATTGGATAGGTGTTTTTTGGTATTAAATAATTTACCTGTGCTTCATTTGTAAGCGGATTTAAATATCCGGCAAATCCCATATAGGTTAACGGCAAACTGAAAAGCGAGTGTTTAACCTTTAAATTTTTATGGGGAATTTGTGGATATTTATCTTGAAATTGATTGTAAACGTTATAGGAAATTTCTTGAATTTCCGGTTTGCTTAAACCATTGTTTACAATGACAGTGTCATTTTTAGTGATGGAAAGCTGCACTTGATTGATTTTGACAATCAGTTTCTCCGTAAAATCTACCAATTCATGGAGTGTGTATTTTTCATTTCCAAAATTTAGGATTTTGTAAACCGGCTGCCTGAAATAATTTAATCCCCAGTTTAAATGAAAAACAAAAAACAGGATTGAAATAAATCCGCCAATTTTGAATAAAGTATTTTTTAAGTGAAGGTTTTTGTTTTTTATGGCGGTGAAAATATTTTTTAGGATGACAAGAACCAATAAAGCATACAAAATATCTCCAACCGAAAAAGGAATCCATCCGAAGAGCATATTTAAAAATTTTGAAATATAAATATAAAGTCCGTTGGAATAATATTTTTCAATTTCAGCAGGAAATTGGGCAATAATTCGAAGAAATGCCCATTGCATTACCAACAATACCGTAAGAATTTTATACGTTTTTTTATGATCCATGGTTCAAAAATAAGCAATATTTTGTCAGAAATTGTCTTTTAAATAGTTATCAACAAATTAGTTACTTGTTAACAAAAGATGTTTAAAAATATAATTAAAAATTCAAGGTAAAATTGTGTTTTAACAATTACATTTGCCTTAATTAAAATTGCTAATTATAAAATTCAGGTGTTTCATCTGTTATATTTTATTTTTTATTGGTACAGATGCAGTTCGCTATTAATCATCCTAACTGTGTATCAAAATTTATTATGGCTCGTTTCATAAAATTAAAAATGTAATTGATTTTTATGAAAAAAAGATGTATATTAAGGAATTATTATAACTTACCAAGCAATAAAATATTGATTAACAAACAAATTTAAAGTATCAAACAAGTGAAAAATTTGCAGCCCGTACAATCCTATAATCCCAAAAAAAGTACCATTATTAGCCTTGAAAAAGGTAAAATTCCGCCTCAGGCATTGGATTTGGAGGAAGCGGTTTTGGGAGCTATGATGATTGACAAAAAAGGTGTTGATGATGTGATTGATATTTTACATCCCGAAGTTTTTTACAAAGAAGCCCACCAATTAATTTACGAAGCTATTTTCACCTTATTTAAAAATTCTGAACCTACCGATTTACTGACCGTTGCAAACCAATTGCGAAAAACCAATAATTTAGAGGCTGTTGGCGGCGACTTTTATTTGGTTCGTTTAACCCAAAAAGTGGCTTCATCAGCGCATATCGAATTTCACGCACGTATCATTCTCCAAAAATTTATTCAACGAAAATTAATCACCATTTCATCAGAAATTATTGAAGAAGCTTATGATGAAACCATTGATGTTTTTGATTTATTGGATGATGCCGAAACAAAATTGTTTGAAGTTACCCAAGGAAATTTAAAAAAAGGATCTGAGACTTCTGAAGGACTTGTTGCACAAGCAATAAAGAAAATACAGGAAATAGGAAACAAGCAGGGGATGAGCGGCGCTGCAACCGGTTTTACCCGTTTAGATGAGATAACTTCTGGATGGCAACCACAAGATTTGGTAATTTTGGCCGCCCGTCCGGGTATGGGAAAAACGGCTTTTGTAATGTCGATGGCAAAAAATATGGCCATAGATTTTGACCAGCCAGTTGCCATATTTTCATTGGAGATGTCGTCGGTGCAATTAATTACGCGTATGATTTCGAGTGAAACAGGAATTTCTTCAGGAAAATTAAGAAAAGGAAATTTAGAACCTCATGAATGGGAACAACTTAACGTAAAAGTTAAAAACTTATCAAAAGCACCCATTTTTATTGATGATTCTCCGTCGTTGTCTATTTTCGATTTGCGCGCAAAGGCACGTCGTTTGGCATCACAACATGGCATAAAAATTATTATTATTGACTATTTGCAGTTAATGACTGCAGGAACTGCGCAAAAAGGCGGCGGAAATCGTGAACAGGAAATTTCAACCATTTCACGAAATTTAAAAGCATTGGCCAAAGAATTGAATATTCCCGTAATTGCACTTTCGCAATTATCGCGTGCTGTTGAAACGCGTGGAGGAAGCAAACGCCCTTTATTGTCCGATTTACGTGAATCTGGTGCTATTGAGCAAGATGCAGATATTGTGACATTTATTTATCGTCCTGAATATTACGGACTTACAGAGTGGGATGATGAAGAAAGATCGCCTTGCGAAGGTCAGGCAGAATTTATTATAGCCAAACACAGAAATGGTGGTTTGGACAATATCCGACTTAAATTTACGGCACATTTGGCGCAATTCAGCAATTTAGATGATGGCAATGCCAGTGAATTTCATTCTAAAATGAACAACGCCATTCCGCAGCGAAATTTTGCGAGTGCTGAAGATGCTTTCGATGCACCCGGTAATTATGACGAAGATGATGTTCCATTTTAAATATGTGACTTTTAAAACCAAAACTCATCACTTTTCAATCTTAAAAAAAGCATTGACAGTACTATTGTTGCTTTTTTCTCATGCCGCATTTTCATCATTTATATTAATTCCTATGGATGATGTTTCACAAACAAATCACCTAAAAGCCTACGGAATTACTTATTGGTCACTTCAAAAAGGAAATACGGCCAAATGGTTGTTGAATTACCAAGGAGGCTCTTTTTTGCTGGAAGACAATGAGGCCACCAGAAACGAATGTAAAATACGCGGCGTTACTTTTAATGTTATTTCAGATACGGAAGCAGCTAAAATTTTGGAAGAAATAAGCAGTCCGTCACAAAATATGGAAGCTATCATGCTCGAAAAGGCGCCCAAAATAGCAGTTTATTCTCCAAAAACAAGTCTGCCTTGGGATGACGCGGTAACCTTGGTGCTTACTTATGCCGAAATTCCTTTTGATGTTATTTATGATGAAGAAGTTTTAGAAGAGAAATTGGTTTTGTATGAATGGTTGCACTTGCATCACGAAGATTTTACAGGCCAATATGGCAAATTTTACGGCTCATACAGAACAGCGCCTTGGTACATTGAACAGAAAAAAGAAGCCGAAGAATTGGCAAAAAAACTTGGATACAAAAAAGTTTCTGAACAAAAGTTGGCTGTTTCCTTAAAAATCAGGGATTTTGTTGTGGGCGGCGGATTTATGTTTGCCATGTGTTCTGCCACCGACAGTTTTGACATCGCGCTTTCCGCCGAAGGTGTTGATATTTGCGAAACCATGTTTGACGGAGATCCTGCGGAAATAGATTATCAGCAAAAAATAGATTTCAACAAAACCTTTGCATTTAAAGATTTTACCTTGGTCAGAAATCCGGTTGAATACGAATTTTCTTCTATTGATATGACCCAAAAAAGAAATATTACACGCACCTCCGATTACTTTTCGTTACAGGAATATTCAGCGAAATGGGATCCGATTCCTACCATGCTGTGCCAAAATCACACCCAATTAATCAAAGGCTTTATGGGACAAACAACTTCATTTGACCGGGAAACTGTAAAAGCGAACGTGTTGGTTATGGGAGAAGATAAAACAAACCGCGAAGCCCGTTATATTCATGGTGTAAAAGGAAAAGGAATGTTCACTTTTTACGGTGGCCACGACCCGGAAGACTATCAACACAAAGTTGGAGATGCCAAAACCGAACTTTCCTTGCATCCAAATTCACCGGGATATCGATTGATTTTAAACAATGTGTTATTTCCCGCCGCCAAAAAGAAAAATCAAAAAACGTGATGTTAATAACCGCACAATAATTTTTTTATTATTTCGGTGATTCAAAATTCAAAAACAGTATTTTTGTTCCCTTATAATTAAATTTCAATAAATGCCAACAACACAACAATTACAGGATTTTGCGCAACAAGTTAGAAGAGATATTGTTAGAATGGTGCACGCCGTAAATTCTGGACATCCAGGAGGATCATTGGGCTGTAACGAGTTTTTAACAGTTTTGTACCAAGAAGTGATGGATTATTCCACCAAATTTACGATGGATGGAAAAAATGAAGATTTATTCTTTTTGTCGAACGGTCACATTTCACCACTTTTTTACAGTGTTTTGGCTCGAAGCGGATTTTTTCCGGTAAATGAATTGGCAACTTTCAGAAAATTAAATTCACGATTGCAAGGACATCCAACAACCCACGATGGATTGCCGGGAATTCGTATTTCATCGGGTTCTTTAGGACAAGGAATGAGTGTTGCCATTGGTGCTTCCGAAGCAAAAAGATTGAATGGCGATTCAAAATTGATTTATTCATTGCACGGAGACGGCGAAATGCAAGAAGGTCAAATTTGGGAAGCTGCAATGTATGCCGCAGGAAAAAAAATAGACAATTATATTGCAACGATAGATTATAACGGACAACAAATTGACGGTGCAACAAATGATGTGATGCCTTTAGGCAGTTTAAAAGCCAAGTTTGAAGCTTTTGGCTGGACCGTTTTGGAGATTGAAAATGGAAATGACATTGACAGCATTAAAAATGGTTTGGCAGAAGCCAAATCTTTGACAGGTAAAGGAAAACCAGTGTGTATTTTATTGCATACCGTAATGGGTAACGGCGTAAACTTTATGATGCATACCCACGCCTGGCACGGAAAAGCACCAAATGACGCACAATTGGAAATTGCATTAAACCAAAATCCGGAAACATTAGGGGATTACTAGGCCCCCTAACCCCCGAAGGGGAAATTAAAAAAGTTAAAAGTTAAAAGTCAAGTTAAAAGTTTTTTATCAATTTTTAATTTTTCATGATTATTCAATAAAAATGAAGATAGGCATTGTTTGTTATCCAACATTTGGGGGAAGTGGCGTAGTTGCTACAGAATTGGGAATGGCGTTGGCCCAAAGGGGAAATCAAGTTCATTTTATAACCTATAAACAGCCTGTTCGGTTAGATTTAATTTCCAGCAATATTCATTTTCATGAAGTTTTTGTGGAAGAATACCCTTTATTTCATTTTCAGCCTTATGAATTGGCCTTGTCCAGTAAAATTGTGGAAGTGGTTGAATTGTACAATTTAGAAATATTACACGTTCACTACGCAATTCCTCACGCATATGCAGCCTATATGGCGAAACAAATGTTGAAGGAAAAAGGAATCGACATAAAAGTTGTCACAACCTTGCACGGAACCGACATTACTTTGGTTGGAAGTCATCCAAATTATAAACCGGCTGTTGAATTTAGCATTAATAATTCCGACGTAGTTACCACAGTATCAGAAAGTTTGCGTAAAGACACGCTCAGATTGTTTAACATCACAAAAGAAATAAAAGTGATTTATAATTTTATTGATTTTGAGAAATATCCTGAAATTCATTCCGAAGATTGTAAGCGACTTTCCATTGCAAACGAAAATGAACGCATTATTGCCCACGTCAGTAATTTGCGTCCGGTAAAACGGGCAGCGGATGTTATGACTGTTTTTTACAAAATTCAGAAGGTGATTCCTTCAAAATTACTGCTGATAGGTGAAGGCCCAGACAGGGAAAGTATTGAACATCAAGCTAAAGAATTGGGAATTTTAGACAAAGTTTTATTTTTGGGAAACAGCAATGAAGTGAATAAGTTGCTATGTTACTCCGATTTGTTTTTATTGCCTTCAGAAACCGAAAGTTTTGGATTGGCGGCATTAGAAGCCATGGCGGCTAGAACTCCGGTAATTTCAACGAATGCAGGGGGGTTGCCAGAGGTTAATATCCAAGGTGTTACCGGATTTTTAAGCAATGTTGGAGATACTGATGATATGGCAAAAAACGGAATTTATATTTTGGAGGATACAGACCGATTGCAACAATTCAAACTAAACGCTTTAGCTCAGGCAAAAAGATTCAGTTTAGAAAATGTTTTGCCAAAGTATAAAGAGGTTTATAAGGAAGTGCTTGTTGATTGTTGTTAGGCTTTGTAATAATTTAATGCCTCAATAAGCAGATCTTTTTCTACTTTACAATCTAATTTAAACTGTTCAAAATCGGTTAGCAAAACAAAATTCACTTGTCCGCCCACATTCTTTTTGTCGTGAATTAAAAGATCGATAATTCCTTCATAATCAAGAACATCAATTTCTGCTTTTCCATAAATCTTTAAAATTACTTCTTTGATGGCTTTTAAGTTTTCTGATGGAAAATTTAACAATCTTTGGGAGATAAAAGCTTCTGTAACCATACCAATGGCAATAGCTTCTCCGTGAGTTAGATTTTCTTTGTCTTCCGATTCCAAAAAATAAGATTCAATGGCGTGGCCCAGCGTGTGTCCGAAGTTCAAAATTTTGCGCAATCCTTTTTCTTTTGGATCTTTGGTGACCACTTCATTTTTAATTTCAATGGAACGATGAATCATCTTGGATATATTACTGATAGTTAATTCTTTAAAGTTGCATATCTCATTCCAAAGTTTAATATCATAAGTGATTCCGTATTTTATAATTTCCGCCAATCCAGAACGCAATTCACGGTCGGAAATGGTTTCCAAATAACGAGGATCAATCAACACCATTTCGGGATCTGAAAATAACCCGATCTGGTTTTTTAAAACACCCAAATCCACGCCGGTTTTACCGCCAACCGACGCATCAACCATACTTAAAAGGGTGGTTGGGATATTCACAAAAGCAATTCCGCGTTTAAAAGTTGAAGCCACAAATCCGCCCAAATCTGTAATAACACCGCCGCCCAGATTGATCATCAGGCTTTTTCTGTCGGTGCCCAATTCTGTCAATGCATGCCAAACGCCTGAACAAGTATCCAAGTTTTTATTTATTTCACCGGCTTCAATCTCAATAATTTCAATTTCAGCTTCCGTTTCAAGTTCCTGCAAAAGAATAGGCAAACAATGGTTATTGGTGTTTTCATCAACCAAAACAAAAATAGCAGAAGGCTTGTATTCAGAAATATAAATATTAAGTTTTCTGTAGGCGTCTTCGTTAAAGTTTACAAAGTAATTATTGGATAAAATAGGTGTCATTTCGGATAATATTTTGTGCAAATTAAAGGTAAAAAAATCAAAAAATAAACACTTTGTGGGTATCTTTGTACAAATAGAATCTACAATGGAAAAAATATTTGACAATACTGAAGTTGCCTTCGCTTTAAAATCAAATTCCGAGCTTGAAAGAGCTTATTATTTGTTTGAAATGATAAAGCGTGAGCCATTGGTTAAAATTGGTACAGCTGTTACCAAGTTTGCCCTTAAAACGCATTTGCCTGTTGAAGGTATCATCAGGGCTACCGTTTTCGATCATTTTTGCGGCGGCGTAACTGAAACCGATTGTATGTCAACAATCGACAAAATGTACACAAAAAACGTGTATTCCGTATTGGATTATTCTGCTGAAGGCAAAGAAGTTGAAGAACAATTTGATTTGGCGATGGAAAAAACTTTAAACACCATTAAATTTGGCCTTGAAAAACCAAGTATTCCTTTTGCAGTTTTTAAACCATCAGGATTTGGCCGTTTTGAAATTTACCAAAAAGTAACTGAAGGCTCAGAATTAAGTGCACATGAATTGGTAGAGTGGAAGCGTATCAAAGAAAGATATGACATTGTCAGCAAAGCAGCACACGAAGCAAATGTTCCTTTATTAATTGACGCTGAAGAAAGTTGGATGCAACTTGCTGCAGATGATTTAATTGAAGAAATGATGGAAAAATACAATAAGGAAAAAGTGATTGTATTTGGCACCCTGCAATTATATCGTTGGGATCGATTGGATTATCTGAAAAAATTGCACAGCCGCGCAAAAGAAAAAGGATTTAAAATTGGACAGAAATTGGTACGTGGGGCTTATATGGAAAAAGAACGCGAGCGCGCTGAGGAATATGGATACAAAGATCCAATTTGCGAAAACAAACCTGCCACCGATAAAATGTACAATGATGTTTTGGTCTATATGATGGAAAACATTGAGGACATGGCCATTTTTGCAGGAACGCATAACGAAGACAGTTCTTATTTATGTATGGATTTGATTGAAAAATACAATTTCGATAAAAACGATAAGAGAATTTGGTTTGGCCAATTGTACGGAATGAGTGATCATATTAGTTATAATTTGGCTGCAGCTGGTTATAACGTGACTAAATATTTGCCATTTGGGCCTGTTCGAGACGTGATGCCTTACTTAATTAGACGTGCCGAAGAAAATACTTCAGTGGCCGGACAAACAAATAGGGAACTCGAATTGCTGAAACGCGAACGTGTAAGACGAAAAATTTAAGATATTTTTAAAATAATTTTGAAAAAAAAAACTGTCATTTCCGGCAGTTTTTTTTTTCTGCTTTTTTTAAAGATCAAAATTCACCTAAAAACACTAAAAATAGCTATTGAAGTCTGCCAATAATCCATATTTCCAAGTATTTGATAAAATTGGATTTTATAAAGATACAATTGCATTCTGTTTAAGATAAACATTAACAGTAAGTTAAGGATATCAAATGGGGAAAATCATTGTGAAACTTTTGTGAGATAAAACAAAATAAAACAACTACTTTTGCATCGCCTAAAAAAATTAGAACATGCAATCTATCAGAAACATCGCTATTATAGCCCACGTTGACCACGGTAAAACGACTTTGGTTGATAAAATTATTGATCAAGCCCACATTTTAGATGAACGTAAAGTTCGTACCGAATTATTATTGGACAGTAATGATTTAGAAAGAGAAAGAGGTATTACCATTTTGTCAAAAAACGTGTCTATCATTTATAAGGGCGTAAAAATCAATATTATTGATACTCCTGGTCACGCCGATTTTGGTGGTGAGGTTGAAAGGGTTTTAAATATGGCCGACGGTGTTTTATTGTTGGTAGATGCTTTTGAAGGTCCAATGCCACAAACACGTTTTGTTTTAGGTAAAGCACTAGAATTGGGTTTAACGCCAATTTTGGTGGTGAATAAAGTTGATAAAGAAAATTGTACACCAGATATAGTGCACGAAAAAGTATTCGATTTAATGTGTGCGTTAGATGCAACTGAAGATCAGCTTCATTTTGCCACAATTTATGGTTCAGCCAAACATAACTGGATGAATACGGATTGGAGAGAACAAACAGATAATATAGTTCCTTTATTAGACGCTATTTTAGAAAATATTCCAGAGGCTCCTTATTATGAAGGAACACCTCAAATGCAAATTACTTCTTTAGATTTTACCTCTTTTGTTGGACGTATTGCTATCGGACGTGTATTTAGAGGCGATTTGGTTGAAGGTAAGGATTATGCGATTTGTAAAGCGGATGGTACTTTTAAAAAAGTACGTATCAAAGAACTTCATACTTTTGAAGGGATGGGCAAAGACAGAGCAGCTACTGTAAGAAGCGGTGATATTTGCGCCATCACAGGTATTGAAGGATTTGAAATTGGTGATACCATTGCAGATCTTGAAAATCCAGAACCTTTAACAAGGTTAAAAGTGGATCAGCCCACAATGAGTATGTTGTTTACCATTAACAATTCACCTTTTTATGGAAAAGAAGGAAAATTTGTGACTTCTCGTCATTTACGTGACAGATTGTACAAAGAAATTGAAAAGAATTTGGCACTTAGGGTTGAAGATACAGAGAGTGAAGACCGATTTAATGTTTACGGACGCGGAATTTTACATTTATCTGTATTGATTGAAACAATGCGAAGAGAAGGTTACGAATTACAAGTGGGAAGACCTCAAGTAATTATGAAAGAAATCGATGGCGTTAAATGTGAACCATATGAAACACTTGTGATCGATGTTCCTGAAGAATCTGCAAGCAAAGTAATTAACTTGGTTTCGTTGAAAAAAGGAGATTTGTTAATTATGGAGCCTAAAGGCGATTTACAGCATTTAGAATTTTCCATTCCTTCAAGAGGGTTAATAGGTTTGCGTAATAAATTATTGACCGCAACTGCCGGTACTGCCATCATCAACCATAATTTTGTTGAATTTAGCCCTTATAAAGGTGATTTTAATGAGGTTGTGAATGGTGCTTTAATTTCTGCTGAAGCAGGAAAAGCAACGGCTTATGCCATTGATAAACTTGGGGACAGAGGAATTTTCTTTATCGATATCAACCAGGAAATTTATAAAGGACAAGTTGTTGGCGAAAATAACCGACAAGATGATATGGCGATCAACCTTATAAAAGGTAAAAAATTAACAAACGTTCGTAAATCCGGAACAGATACGGCCGTAAACATTGCGCCTAAAAAAGAATTTTCTTTGGAAGAATGTATGGAGTATATTAAGGATGATGAATATTTAGAAGTTACGCCACAAAGTTTACGTATGCGAAAAATTAATTTCAAATAAACTTTCACTTAAATATTTAGAAGCGCTTTCATTCATTTGAAAGCGTTTTTTTTTGTAAAAATGAATGAAATTAAACCAATTTCATTCATTTTATATTTACCCATCCTGTAAAAATCTGGTTTATTAACAGTAATAGGGTAGGTATAGTTGCTAATTTTTAGCGCTTTACAAGATAAAATAGCCATAGTTATCAACAATTATAAATACCATTCTAAAAAAAGGCACTTTATTTTCAGCCTAAAAAAACTTCTGGCTATAAGTTTAACGAAAAACTTTAAAATAGGATATTATAGCATAAATATGCTGTAAACATTGGGGTTCTGATTAAAGTGCCTATTAATTAAAAGACGTAAAACCAAACGGTTAGACACTGTCTCTCTGCGATTTAATACCGATTTATGAAAATAAATTGAAAGTTTTTAACAAAAATATTTGGTGGATTTAATTTTTGTACATACATTTGATGTATATACAATAGTAGTATAGAT
>Ga0209347_1001167_pt1 | contig 47371 bp, 47 predicted proteins | sample AutmiccommuBRH23_FD_187382 | JGI IMG/M metagenome (GOLD analysis project Ga0209347, IMG submission 187382) | Deep subsurface microbial communities from Mt. Terri, Switzerland - Autotrophic microbial communities BRH/23 (SPAdes) (version 2) | ecosystem: Environmental > Aquatic > Deep subsurface >... | reverse complement strand
CGTAGCTATAACAGTGTTCTCGGGCATGTTATTGTCTTTTTAGGGGTAGGTGATTTGGAAACAAAGATTTAGAGGGTTTTGAGGGTTTTAATGTTCACTGAAATAACAGTTTGAAATGACAGCGCGTAGATTCATTTTCGTAAGAAAACTTGGCTGGCGCCCACGAAGACACTGTCTTCGCACGTATTAGCCTTCTTGAAGACACTGTCTTCGCACGTATTAGTCATTCTGTCAGCCTTGGCGAGGCGGCCGGTCGAATGCTATGCCATCCTTGGCGCATTCGACACTAGACACGTCCTGTGTCGTCGCCTTAGTTGCACTTATGCTTAGAAAGTATATAACGCAAGTTTATACTTTCTGATAGCATAAAAAAGAAAGAAGCGGACCACATAGATCCGCTTCGCTCCTTTGGCCTTTGAGTTGATTACTTCCGTAATCCCAGCACGCCAATAATATTCCGATAACGTTCGAAATTAACATTTTTAAGATACGTTAACAACGCACGTCTTGAACCAACCATTTTCAAAAGTCCACGACGGGAATGGTGGTCTTTTTTATGCGTCTTAAAGTGCTCTGTCAAATAGGTAATCCGTTCAGTCAGAAGCGCAATTTGCACTTCCGGAGACCCAGTGTCCCCTTCGTGTTGTGCATGCTTGAGAATAATCTCTTGCTTTTTCTCAGGTGTCATCATGATAAGTTTCCTCCATTTTTTCATCATTCCCAACTGCCCAGGATAACGTTGGAGACTTCGTCAAACCGAGTCAGTGGGTCCTTATAGTTTCTAAAACAGTATACATTGTAACGAAGCTTTTGTAAAGTTGATTAATTTATGCTTAATTTTCCAGGAGAACCTGGGCTTTAGCCCTGTCTTTATTTAACTGAATCAACAGTTCATCGACACCTTTGAATTTTCGTTCATCCCGCAAGCGCTCCTCAATGAGCACCGTAATCTCTTGACCGTATAAATCTCCCTCAAAATCGAGAAAATGCACCTCGGCTATAGTATCGTAGAGGTCGTGAAACGTTGGTTTCATACCAATGTTCATCATCCCCGATACACTCTTACCGTCCAAATAAGCTCTAACCGCATAGACCCCTCTCTTTGGAACTAGAAAGTCTTCTGAGGTGAGAATATTTGCTGTTGGATAACCAAGCAGACGACCTCGTTCTTCCCCATGTACGACGGTCCCACGTAAGTATGGTGGACGCCCAAGTAGAGACGCAGCTAATTTAATATCCCCCTGTAAAAGTGCTTTACGTATACTACTCGAAGAGATCACCTGACCATCTAACATTTGAGCTTGAAGTACACTCACTCCAAATCCATGTTTCTGTCCCAAAACCTGAATTAACTCGGAATTCCCCTTACCTTGATCACCAAATGAGTAATTAAATCCAACCACAACATGAATTATACCTAGGGGAAGCAGAATCTTCTCGACGAAATGTTCCGGAGAAGTCTTTGCCATTTCTCTAGTAAACGGTAAAAGATAGACAGTGCGAACCCCAATTTCCTCTAAATAGTGTAAACGCTCTTGATTTGTCGACAAGAGTTTAATTCCCCGTTCGGGAAATAGCACCTTTAGCGGATGAGGTTCAAAGATTAATACATCTAGGCTCACACCCAAACTCATCGCTTGACTTAATCCCTGTTCCAGCAATCGACGATGTCCTAGATGTACCCCATCAAAATTACCCAAAGCTAAAACACAGGGTTCACTTTCTATTGGCAGACTTGTTCGAACTTGCACCGATTAGACCCTCCTAAATTAAAACCTTATGCGGAAATAGGCCTTCCTCTCGCCAAATTCCAATTCCGATTAATTTGCCATCCTCTATCACCTGAACAAACGGCTCACTTCCCTCGCTTGATGACTTGACCCATTCTCTCTTAGTTGGCAAGCCATGCCGGAAGGCATTCCCTCGCACCGCGGATAAAAATACTTGAGGCAGATCAATTCCTGCGGTTAGAGGAAGTAAAAAAGCATAGTTACCGAGACCTGTGGCCTCTTCTATTTCCTCAAGTGTCCAACTCGCTTGGATCTTAAACGGACCAGATCGGACGCGTACTAAATAGGACATATGTGCGCCACAACCTAAAGCCTGTCCCAGATCATGACTTATTGTCCGTATGTATGTCCCCTTTGAGCATTCAATCTCTAAGATTGCCCGTGGGTACTCCCCTTCATACCATTTTGCCAGCTCTAATTTGTAGATAGATACTTCGCGTGGTGCTATCTCAACAGCTAACCCTTGCCGAGCATATTCATAAAGATGTTTTCCTTCTTTGCGAACCGCCGAATACATCGGGGGAATCTGAGACACTTTACCCTGGAAACTTGGGATAACCCGCTCTAAGTCACTCCGTTTCAAATCCGGGGAAGTTCTTTTTGTCACTTTTCCGGAAGCGTCTTGAGTTTCTGTTGTGATTCCAAAGGTAACCTCAGCAATGTAAGCTTTACCCTGCTCAGTAATGTATTCTGCAAGACGGGTCCCCCTCCCAACACATATGGGTAACACGCCAGCTACTCCAGGGTCAAGCGTTCCGGTATGGCCGACTTTCTTAATTTTCAAGAGCTTTCTCAGCCAGACTACGACATCTGAAGAGGTCATTCCAGGGGGTTTAAGGACATTAATGACTCCTTCCACTCCTTAACCCCTCCTCAATTGCCGAGATGATGTTTTGTTTAGCTTCAGCCATAGGGATTCTGAACGTACATCCTGCAGCACGCTTGTGCCCTCCTCCACCGAACTGTGCAGCAATTTCATTGACATTCAACCAGAGATTAGAACGGAGACCTCCCTTGATTTCTTGAGGTCCCACCTCTTTCAGCAATACAGCCACTTCAACGCCCGCAATACTTCGAATATGATTCACCAATCCGTCACTTACTTCCTGATCAGCCTTACTTTTTCGAAAGTCTTCTAAGCTTAAGGTCATGATTGCCAGTTGACCCTCTGCATAAATTCCTAATCCATTTAGAGCATATTGCAGTAATTTAACTTGGGCAAGGGGCTTTTGATCAAAAATATGATGGTGAATATCTTGTATATCAATGCCTTTGTCCAATAAGTCTGCAGTCAGACGATGAGTCTGAGCCGTCGTACTACTGTATTGATAGCAGCCAGTATCCGTTACAATGGCAGTGTAAAGATTCGTGGCTATCTCTTCATCTATTTTTACGCCTAATTGCTGAATAAGGGTAAAGGCGAGTTCTCCAACAGCGCTTGCTTGGGCATCGATGCAGTTAACGTGACCAAAGAGCTGATTTGAGATGTGGTGATCTAAGTTAAGCACTATGCTTTCTTCAGAGAGGTCGGTTATTGAAAGATTTACGCGCCCCAGATCCGTACAATCCACAAACAGTAAGGTTTTAGGTTGAGGATTCGGAAGCTCCTGACTTACCCGAGACGAGCCTGGCAAAAACTTTAAATTATTAGGCACCGGATTCGGATTGTAATAGGTTACTTCTTTACCCATCTTCTCTAACGCAAGACCTATTGCTAACATAGATCCGATACAATCCCCATCGGGTGATACATGGGAGAAAAGCGCCACCTTTGGCGCTTTTCTTAACACTCGAATCATCTCTTCAATATGACTATTTTCATTCATGGGATTCTTCCTTACTCGAATCGTCAAGTCCAACATTTTGTAATAGCTTAGCAATGTGGGCGCCATGTTGAATAGAAGGATCGTATTTAAACACAATGGAAGGGACATGGCGCAGGCGTACACGTTTTCCGATTTCAGACCGTACGTACCCCGCAGCTCGATTCAGAGCCTCCAAGGTGACCTTTCCTTCTTCTTCCGTGCCCAAAACGCTAACGTACACTTTAGCATGGGATAAATCATCAGCGACATCCACACTAGTCAGGGTGACAAATCCAATCCGAGGATCTTTCAACTCTACCCGAATAAGTTGAGAAATCTCTTCTTTGAGTGTTTCTGCCAATCGATTGGGTCGATGTTTAGACATACCAATACCTCCAGGGCCTGATTTACTACAATGTGCGTTTGACTTCTTCCAGGACAAACGCTTCAATGATGTCTCCTTCTTTAATGTCATTGAATTTTTCGATGCCAATACCACATTCATAACCCTCGGCAACTTCTTTGACATCATCCTTGAAGCGTCTCAATGACTCCATAACACCATCATGAATGACAATGCTATCCCGGATAACTCTTACCTTAGCAGAACGGATGATCTTTCCTTCTGTTACCATACATCCAGCAACAGTCCCCGATTTTGGTACTTTAAAGACCTGACGGACTTCAACTTTGCCTAAGACAACCTCTTTAAAGGTTGGATCAAGAAGTCCGGTCATGGCTGCTTTAACATCTTCAATGGCATCATAGATGACTCGATAGAGTCTTAGATCGACGCCTTCGAGTTGAGCCGTCGCTTTCGCATTAGCATCCGGCCGAACATTGAAGCCAATAATAATCGCATTGGAAGCTGAGGCCAGCATAATATCGTTTTTATTAATAGCACCGACTCCACCATGGATTGGGTTGACGCGCACCTCGCCTGTCGAAAGCCTCAGCAACGCCTGACGCAAAGCTTCAACCGATCCTTGGACATCTGCTTTAATAATAACGTTGAGCTCTTTAATTTCGCCCTCTTTAATCTTGTCAAAGAGGTCTTCTAAACTCACTTTAGCCACAATCTTTTTAGACTCTTCCACTTTACGCACAGCCGTACGTGCGGCTGTAATATGGCGCGCCAATTTTTCATCTGCGACTATATAGAACAATTCTCCAGCCTCAGGCACTTCGGATAAGCCATGAACTTCAACCGGCATGGATGGGCCTGCTTTTTTAACCCGTCGCCCATTATCATCGACCATGGCCTTAATTCGTCCATAGGCACAACCAGCTACTGCAACATCTCCAATATTGAGAGTACCCTTGGAAACGAGAACCGTAGCGATCGGTCCCTTTCCTTTATCCAACTCTGCCTCGATGACGGTTCCAGCAGCCGGACGGTTCGGATTTGCTTTGTAATCACGAACTTCTGCGACCAGCAAAATCATCTCGAGAAGTTGTTCGATGCCTAAATTATTTTTTGCTGAGACAGGAACGGCAATGGTATCTCCGCCCCATTCTTCAACGACAAGACCATACTCTGTCAGTTCTTGTTTTACTTTTTCCGGAGTTGCATTTTCTTTATCTATTTTGTTAATGGCTACGATGATGGGAACCTCAGCCGCCTTGGCGTGATTGATTGCTTCTATGGTTTGAGGCATAACTCCATCATCTGCCGCCACTACTAAAACTGCGATATCCGTAACTTGTGCTCCTCTAGCCCGCATTGACGTGAAAGCCTCATGGCCAGGTGTATCTAAGAACGTAATCTTTTGATTGTTGATTTCAACTTGGTACGCACCAATATGCTGGGTTATTCCACCTGCTTCCGAAGCAGTCACATGTGTGGTACGAATAGCATCCAAGAGTGACGTCTTGCCATGGTCAACATGTCCCATTACGGTTACAACCGGTGGACGGAAAACGAGGTCTTTCGGATCATCTTGGATCTCCTCAATTACAGCCATTGATTTTTCCGCTTTTACCTCTACAGTGACACCTAGTTCACCAGCCAAAATTGTAGCAGTCTCTGAGTCTAACTCCTGATTAATGGTAGCCATAACACCCAAATTCATCAGCTGTTTGATCAGTTCTCCTGCTTTACGGCTCATCTTACTGGCTAAATCTTGTACTGAAATCGATTCTTGAATTACAATGTGTTTGGGGGTCGTGTCCCTTACTTCTTTTTTAGGATGTTTTTGGAACCGTCTATGTGGTGAACGAATCGCATTTTCTCTTTCTTTCTCGACTTCGCGTTTGCGTTCATAAGCTTTGTCTTGGGCTTTTTTATTAGCTGGCAACTGTCGCTTAGCTTGTTCAGTAATTGTAGGAGTTGAGGGAGCACCTGCACCAGCACGCGGTGCCATTCCTGGACGTGGACTTTGCCCTTGTCCTTGATATCCGGGACGGGGACCTTGTCCTTGTCCTTGATACCCTGGACGGGGACCTTGTCCTTGTCCAGGACCTTGTCCCTGATACCCTGGACGAGGGCCTTGCGGCTGTCCTTGATATCCCGGACGAGGACCTTGCGGTTGTCCCTGATATCCCGGACGAGGACCTTGTGGTTGCCCCTGATATCCCGGACGAGGACCTTGCGGTTGTCCTTGATATCCCGGACGGGGACCTTGCGGTTGTCCTTGATATCCCGGACGGGGACCTTGCGGTTGTCCTTGATATCCCGGACGGGGACCTTGTGGTTGTCCTTGATATCCCGGACGGGGACCTTGCGGTTGTCCTTGATACCCTGGACGGGGACCTTGTGGTTGTCCTTGATACCCTGGACGAGGACCTTGCGGTTGTCCTTGATATCCCGGACGGGGACCTTGCGGTTGTCCTTGATATCCCGGACGGGGACCTTGCGGTTGTCCTTCCATTCCTGGACGAGGACCTTGCGGTTGTCCTTGATATCCCGGACGGGGACCTTGCGGTTGTCCTTGATATCCCGGACGGGGACCTTGCGGTTGTCCTTGATATCCCGGACGGGGACCTTGTGGTTGTCCTTGATATCCCGGACGGGGACCTTGCGGTTGTCCTTGATACCCTGGACGGGGACCTTGTGGTTGTCCTTGATACCCTGGACGGGGACCTTGTGGTTGTCCTTGATACCCTGGACGAGGACCTTGCGGTTGTCCTTGATATCCCGGACGGGGACCTTGTGGACGTCCCTCTACTCCTGGACGAGGGCCTTGTGGACGTCCCTCTGCTCCTGGACGAGGACCTTGTGGTTGTCCCTCCATATCTGGACGAGGACTTTGTGGTTCTTTTTCTATTCCTAAACGGGGTTCTTTCGGCCGTCCTTCTTGTATTGACTCGGATGCTTTTGGCCTTGTTGCCTCAGTATTATTGTGTTCAGAATGATCCAAAATTATCTCCTTTCCTTTCAGTTGGTTCCGAAGACGGTCAGCATCCTTTTGATCGACCGTACTTAAATGATTTTTCACATCTGTTCCCATAGCCACGAGTTTTGTCATCACTTCTTTACTACTAAAGTTTAGTTCTTTTGCTAATTCATGAACACGAATACTCATTTAACCACCCCCACATATTCGGCTCCCACATTACGCTCCAAGCATCAGCTCCTTGCTAGTAAAATAGCCTTAGCAAACCCTTGATCCAAAATAAGCACTGCTGAACGCGGCGAAAGTCCTATAGAATGTCCCAGTTCCAGTTTGGTACCAGTGACCAACACTGGTAAATTTATATCATTAGCCCACATAGTATACTTTTTCTGTGCTCCGTGAGCATCCTCCGCAATAATGAGAAGAAATCCTTTTCTTTTTTTGACCATGGCCTCAATTTGAGCATCTCCGGAAGCTATCTTACCTGCTCGCCGAGCTATCCCAACAAGTGACTGGATACGTGTGTTCACGAAGAAATCTTCCCTTCCAAATGAGAAAATACTTCAGGGTCAACATCCACTCCAAAAGCCTTTCGGAACCGTCGTTCTTTTACAGCGGTTTGAAAGCAGATTAAGTTAGGACAAAGGTATGCGCCACGTCCGTTCCTCTTACCTGTTGGATCGAGTTCAACAATCCCTTCCGGAGTTCTGACCACTCGTAAAAGCTCCTTCTTAGGTTTCATTTCTTGACAACCCAAACACATTCTCATCGGAATTTTTCGTGTCTTCATACCATCACCCCTTCCCTTTCTTTTTTTTCTCCTTCAAGGGTAGTTGAGTTTCCCCTGGTAAATTCTCACTCATACCCGTGATCTCCGGATCAACAGCACCTGTAACTATCTTATCATGGTTGTCAAAAGACTCCAGCTCTTGGGCATATCCAAGCTGATTTTGGTCGTCATTGGACTCAATGTTTCCAGCAAGCTGGCTATTATCGGTCTCTCCGATTTCCTCATATTCCTGATAGTCTTCTGTTTCTGCATACTCATCATATTCGGAGTACTCTTCATATTCGCCGTACTCTTCATAATTTTCATACTGTTCTTGGCCTTGGGGAATAATATTATGGGCAACTGCTTGGGACTCACTTTTAATATCAATCTTCCACCCCGTTAGCTTAGCAGCAAGACGAGCATTTTGTCCCTCTTTACCGATTGCTAAGGAGAGTTGATAATCAGGAACAACAACAATGGCAACTTTCTCATTGAGTTTGGGATAAACTGCCACGACCTTGGCAGGAGAAAGGGCATTCGCCACGAATTCTTGGGGATCATTTGAGTAATTGACAATATCGATTTTTTCCCCTTTTAGTTCTGTGACAATAGTCTGGACTCGGACTCCCTTTGGACCTACACAAGCTCCCACGGGATCCACATTCGAGTCACGCGAAAATACGGCGATTTTAGAACGAGCTCCTGCCTCACGGGAAACTCCTTTAATCTCCACGACTCCATCGTGAATTTCTGGAACTTCAAGTTCAAAGAGACGCTTTATCAAGCCTGGATGCGTGCGGGATAACATAATTTGTGGACCTTTTGTTGTCTTCTTCACTTCCACGACATACGTCTTAATACGGTCAAACGATTGATACATTTCACCTGGAATTTGCTCCTGAGCCGGCAGTACTGCTTCTACCTTCCCCAAATCGACGATAACATTCTTCTGTTCATATCGTTGAACCACTCCCGTGACGATATCTCCCTCACGATTCACAAATTCATCATAAATCATACCACGTTCAGCTTCTCTAATGCGCTGAACAACAACTTGCTTTGCTGTTTGAGCAGCAATTCGTCCAAATTCACGCGGGGTCACTTCGTACTCTACAATATCTTCAAATTCGTAATTTGGATCGAGTTTGCGAGCTTCCTCCAAGCTAACCTGAGTCCGAGCATCCTCCACGACGTCTACAACGGTTTTGCGGGCATAAACTTTAAATTCACCGGTTAATCGATCAATAAGAACTCGAACATTTTGCAACGATCCGAAATTCTTCTTGTATGCGGAAATCAGTGCTGCCTCTATTGCCTCAAATAGAATCTCGGCAGAAATTCCCCGTCCTTTTTCTAATTCGTGAAGGGCCTCGATGAACTCCATATTCATTTTTCCTTTTTCCTCCTTATTCTATTGTGCCTAACGATCTAGAAATCCAGTAATAAATGGGTTTTCTTCACTAAGGTGCGTGGAATTGAGACGCGTTTTCCCTCATATTCTAAAACGATTTCATCGTTGATCAGTCCGACAAGATTACCTGAGAATTTCTTAAACCCTTGAAACGGGGAAATAGTATGGACCATTATTAAGCTACCCTGAAAGCGTATAAAGTCCTCTTCCTTTTTAAGAGGACGTTCCAGACCTGGCGAAGAGACTTCCAACATGTATGCCTGAGGAATAGTATTTTTGATGTCGAGCATTTCACTCACCGCGTGGCTGACGTTGGTGCAATCATCCATATCCACGCCACCCTCTTTATCTATATAAAGGCGCAGATACCAATGTGCACCTTCCTTTATGTACTCTACACTAACTAATTCAAGCCCTTTTTCTAGAACGAGCGGCTCTACGAGTATCTCGATCTCTTGTACTATTGATTTATTCATGCGAATCGCTCCTTCAAAACTCCGAGAACGTTTTTCCTTATAGTCTTACGAAGATAACCGCTAGTTATACTTCCTGACATAGTAGGACAAACGAAGGAGCGGGTTAGAACCCACTCCTTTCCAACAGACACTACAAATTTCCTTATACTAATATAGCATATCCCTAGGAACTCTGCAACAAGAACTCAATTTTTAGTCATTTTTCGTCATCTTATTAAGTTATCCATTGAATTCAAATCCAGGACTTTCTTCGGCCTCACGATCTAGAAATATCTTAAATAGGTTCTGATTTAGAAAAGGTTTTTTCCGGTCTTATGAGCCAGTGGTACAAGCTGAATAAATAAATAAAGCCCTCAAGCTTGTGCTTAAGGAACTTTTAATGAACTAGATCATCGCGATTTGGAAAGACAGTTTTCGAATACATCTAGGTTTTTTTGCTTGTGAAATCTAGTTGCGCATTTTGGCTAAGAGCTGTGATCGCTTAGCAGACTTAGCTTTTTCATATTCAGTCTTAATCACGCGAACACTGTCGGTGGGATAATTATTAGCAATCAGTTCAGCCTGCAAGGCATCTAAGGTACTGTAAAATTGGCTGTTCACGTTTGCCTCAAGCAAATTTCCAGCTTGGATGTATTTTTGGGCCAGCTCAGAACGGTTCAAAGTGCCAGCTTTACTGCGCTGCACATACTCCTGAATTGCCGCTGAATACAAAGTATCTAAACGGCTCAAGGCTACATTCTGTAAATAATCAAACTGAGGTGTGTACTTAAGAGTAATTTCATCTAGGGTAGTCACCTTCGCGATAGCTTCATTCACAGGAGTTGATGTATTTGGCAGATCCGTCTTCTTTTTCGAGTCATCAACTGGTTTTTCTTTATCATCCGCCATAACCTCATTATTTGAGCTTACATCATTATCTGGTTTAACTTCATTATTCGAGCTTACATCATTATTGACTAATCCTGACTTATTGTCTTCTTTTTGATCAGTAAATGAGTTAAAAAATCCTGGCCCAAATTGATTATCTAGTTGTTGTTGGATTTCCAGGTCAGGCTTAAAATATTTATTGTATCCCCAAAAGCCAACCAGAGCCATAATTAAGACCATAATACCTGTGATTTTAAGAAATTTCTTTTTCATAGACAATTCTCCAAACAGATTAATGTTAATGGTTAAATAAGCACCGTACGCCATTACCGCCGCTGAACCTTTTGGGCAGCTAAGAAACTATTACCCTATTAGTATTATACCATATCTGCAAGAACTACCTACTATTTTCGATATCTTCTTGCTCTAACGGCATAATTCTCACGGATGGCTAAGTTTTCCTAGAGCCAAAACCTTACCTTTATCTCTGGAACTTGTGCCATTAACAACGATTCCAAGTCCAATAAACTGGAGTTCTCCAGTTCAAATGAAGTAGAAAGGTGGAGGATCCATTTCCCTTGTTTGGGAAAGACCTCCACCCGCGTAAGCTCTACTTTCGTCAGATCGTGATGCAAAAGTCCCATTCGATCCGAAGGGATTTTAATAAGGAATGGTACTTCCTTAGACCGAAGAGGCTTAACCATGCTTCTCACCCCTTAATCGATGTTCGATGTTCGAAATACGAAGCTCGAATGAGTAGAGTTTTTTCAATGATTTCATAAAGGTTAACGTTAGAATGAGAGAGCCTTCTCTATAATGGTCTTTACATGTTGAGCAACTTCCTCAACATTGACAAGTTGTGTTTCACTCGATTTGCGTTCTCTAAGTTCAACTTGACCATTGGCAAGTGTTTTGCTCCCTAGTGTCACCCGTATCGGATACCCGACCAAATCTGCATCCTTAAATTTAACCCCAGCACGTTCATCTCGATCGTCAAGCACCACTTCCACGCCCAGGCGCTGTAGTTCCAGATACACTTTTTGAGCTGTCTCCACGACTTGAGCATCTTTATTACTAGCCGGAATAATTATACAGTGATATGGCGCAATCGGCATGGGCCAAATAATTCCAAAGTCATCATGATTCTGTTCGATTGCAGCAGCAATCGATCGGGTGACACCAACCCCGTAGCAACCCATGACACAATTCTTCTCTTCTCCGTTTTCGTCGAGAAAAGTCGCCCCAAACGCTTTACTATACTTTGTTCCCAACTTGAAAACTTGCCCGACTTCAATTCCTCTGGCTTCCTTAAGCGGCGCACCACATTTAAGACAAGCCTCTCCGGGCTCTACCATTCTTAAATCTAAGACCCGATCTAAACGAAAATCGCGACTGGGAACGGCATCCACATAGTGATAATCAATTTTGTTTGCTCCACAAACAGCCTTTTTCATCAGAGGAATTTCTGCATCAGCAACGACCATGAGCCCTTCAGGAACCTCTATTGGGCCCACGGAACCGGGTCCACATCCTAAAATCTTCTGCACTTCTTCAGGTGCAGCAAGTTGCAGGGAAACGAATCCGCCTAAGGCATTATTTAATTTTATTTCATTTAACGTGCGGTCTCCACGAATCAAGACCAAGAATAATTTGTCATCCCCTTGATAAAGCAATGACTTTACGAGGCTGGTCTTAGGTACTGTCAAATAATCACCGAGTTGGTCAATCGTCTTTACACCTGGAGTAGCCACCAGCTGGCGCCCTCCCTCTGGCGAGACATCTTCGATCCCTTGGGGATTACATTCCGATTTTTCCATATTTGCAGCATACTCGCACTTGGAACAATAAACCACAGAATTTTCCCCTGAATCAGCCAATACCATAAATTCATGGGTGCCACCTGTTCCTCCGATTGCGCCTGCGTCGGCTTCTACTGGACGATAGGTTAAGCCACAACGAGAAAAGATTCGGCAATAAGCCTCGTACATTTTTTGATAACTCTCTTGGAGGCCAGCTTCATCGCGGTCAAATGAGTAGAGGTCTTTCATAAGGAATTCTCGGCCCCGCATCAAGCCAAAGCGAGGGCGCCGCTCATCCCGATATTTATTCTGTATTTGATAGAGGAGCAGAGGAAGCTGTTTGTAAGAACGGACTTCCCCTCTAATTAGGTCGGTGATGATTTCTTCATGGGTTGGTCCCAGGCAAAACTCACGATTATGACGATCTTTTAAACGAAAAAGCTCTGCACCGTAGACATCCCAGCGTCCACTCTCTTTCCATAATTCTGCTGGTTGCATAATCGGCATAAGGACTTCTTGCCCACCTTTGGCATTCATTTCTTCACGAACAATGGATTCAATCTTCCTTAAAACTCTTAACCCCAAGGGCAAAAAGGTGTAAAAACCAGACGCCGACTTACGAATTAAGCCTGCTCGAACCATCAATTGATGGCTAATAACCTCAGCTTCAGCAGGAACCTCACGAAGTGTAGGATTTAATAGTTGACTGACGAGCATGATGTCCATTCCTTTCCAATCTGTTCTTAATGATTTATGACTTAGGTCATAATTAAATGTTTTTTATAGTTTCTGATGATCTCGAACATGCTCTTCAATTTCGTGGAGCAAAGCCGCTAGCAATTCCTCTTCAGGAAGGCGGGCCACTATCTCTCCTTTGCGAAATAAAAGCCCTATTCCTTTTCCGCCTGCGATCCCATAATCAGCTTCACTGGCCTCCCCCGGTCCATTAACCACGCATCCCATCACAGCAACTTTTAAGGGCTTGTTTAGGGGGGGAAGCTGTGCTAGGCGTTCCTCAACTTTTTCAGCGAGTAACTCTAAATCAACTTGAGTACGACCACAGGTTGGGCAACTGATTAATTCCACGCTCCGTTGCCTTAAGCCGAGAACACGCAGAATTTCAAGGGCTATAGGAATCTCACGTACGGGATCTCCGGTCAGCGACACTCTTATCGTATCACCGATCCCTTCAGCAAGGAGCGTCCCGATCCCTATCGCCGACTTTACCACCCCTGAACGTACCGTTCCTGCTTCTGTTACCCCTACATGCAGAGGGTAATCAACCACCTCATGTATCTTGCGATAAGCATCCAGCATCAGAGGGACAGAAGAAGCTTTTAAAGAGACCTTTATCTTATCATAGCCTTCATCTTCAAGTAATCGAATATGTCCTAAGGCACTTTCGACCATTCCTAAAGCAGTGGGGCCTCCATACTTTTCGAGAAGTTCTTTTTCCAGTGACCCAGCGTTTACACCTATTCGGATGGGGATATGTTGTTCCTTCACGGCGCGAACAACCTCTTGAACTTTCCAACGAGCCCCAATATTTCCGGGATTAAGCCGCAAACCGTGGATTCCCTGTTCAACTGCTAGCAGAGCTAGCCGATAATCAAAGTGGATATCTGCAATCACAGGGAGAGGGCTCTTAGTGGTAATCTCTCCTAAAGCCTTGGCTGCATCTCCATCTAACACTGCAAGGCGCACAATTTCACACCCTGCTGCAGCCAAGGCCTGAATCTGAGCCAAGGATTTGGTGACATCACGAGTATCCGTATTGGTCATCGATTGTATGACAATCGAGGCTCCGCCACCGACTGTCACGGACCCGACTTGGACTGGTTTTGTTGTCTTTCTCTGTATCATTTCTGCTGTTACCTCCTGTTTTCCCCTGTACATCACCCAGCTTTGACAAACAAACGTAAGACATCTTTGTAAGTAACAGCCAGCATTAAAACCATCAGTAACACAAAGCCTACCAAGTGAATCATGTTTTCTTTTTCCGGGTTCAGTGGTTTCCCTCTTAAGCCTTCAATCAAAAGGAAAATAAGTCGGCTCCCATCCAGCGCTGGGATGGGGAACAAGTTAATGAGTCCCAATTGGATGCTTAAAACTCCGGTCAACCCCAATAAATTAGCCAAACCCTGATGCGCACCTTCTCCGATAACCTGAGCTATCATGACTGGACCCCCTACATCGGCGGGGATCTTCCCGGTTATCATTTTAGTTAAAGTCACAAGAATGAGCTTAGTAAAATCCACCGAACGTTCGAAGCCATAACGAGTCGATTCTAAGATTGAGGCTTGAACATAAGTGACTTTTTCTTCTGGCGCAATCCCAATCATCCCATGACCTGTTTGGGCATCTATTTCTGTTTTCACAGTTAGGGTTTGCTTTTCATTGGCACGTTCTATTGTTAAGGTTAAGAGTTGGTCAGGCTTAGCATGTATGACTTCCGTTAAGCGCGTCCAATCTGGCGTTGACTCCTGATTGACTGCTATAATTCGATCTCCAGGTAGGATTCCCGCCGTGGCAGCGGGTTTTCCCGTCACGAGTGAACCGATAGTATTACTGACAACCGGAATTCCAAGATAAGCAAATACGCTTATGAATAAGACCACAGCTAAGACAAAATTCATGATCGGTCCAGCCGCAATCACAGCCATACGCTGCCAAACTGGCTTATTCATAAAACTGTGAGCATCTTTGCTCGGGGCTATTATCGCTCGACCGTTGGCATCCACTTCAGCATCCATACCATGAAGTTTGACAAAACCCCCTAATGGAATGATCCGCAGTGCATAAATTGTTTCCTTACCCTGATAACCCACAATTTTTGGACCGAAACCAAAACTAAACTCTATCACCTTAACCCCGAACCATCTTGCGACAATATAGTGTCCGAATTCATGAACCATAACCATGCTTCCAAAAACAAAAACAATGGCGAGTGTTGTTAACACTTTACCCCCCCTTTTCGATGTTCGTAGTACGTGGTTCGTGGTTCGAAGATGTTTTATACTAATTTAATATCAAGTACCCTATTCATCTGGTATTTTCGAAAGTCGAAATCGAACTACGAATTACGAACTACAAAATATGTTCTTCAGTCCGACGACGTGCCCAAGTGTCTGCATCGAGTATACTTCCCAAATCCATGCTATCTAAGACATGATGCTCAGAACAAACCTTCATAACAATCTCTAAAATCTGCAAATAGGTTATTCTCTTCTGGAGGAAGGCTGAAACAGCTACTTCATTAGCGGCGTTCATGACTGCGGTCAGGGTCCCACCACGTCGTCCCACCTGATATGCCAAGGCCAAGGCAGGAAAAGCCTCCATGTCAGGTTCATGAAAGGATAAAGTTTTTCCTCTGAGATCTAGGCGTTCAAACGGATTCCTCCAGCGCGTTGGGTAACTCAAAGCATACTGGATCGGCAAACGCATATCTGGTCTTCCTAATTGCGCAAGGACCGAGCCATCTTGATATTCCACCATGGAATGAATCACACTTTGAGGATGAATCAGAACCTCTATCTCATCATACTCCATATTAAACAGATGATGTGCTTCGATCACTTCTAGACCTTTATTCATCATCGTCGCAGAGTCAATGGTGATTTTGGCACCCATATCCCAATTGGGATGACGGAGAGCCTTCTCTAAGGTAACCGTTGCTAATTTTTCCTTGGTCCAGCCGAAGAAAGGCCCACCCGAGGCAGTTAAAATGATTTTGGCAACGGTATCCATGCTTTCCTCTAGGCACTGGAATATGGCAGAATGTTCGCTATCCACCGGCAAGATAGGACACTTCTTCTTCTTAGCAGAAGACATTACCAAATCTCCACCCGCCACCAAGGTTTCTTTGTTGGCTAAGGCAATGGTTTTCCCGGTTTCTATCGCCGCTAAAGTGGGTTCTAAGCCAATTCTTCCAGAGAGAGCCGTAACAACAGTATCGACTTGAGGCGCAATGACGGAGTCAATAATTCCGTTCATACCTTGATCCACCTTAATCGGCAAATCCCTCAGTCGCCCCCTTAATTCATGGGCTGCTGCCTCATCCATCATCACTACCACTGCAGGACGAAAAAGCCGCGCCTGTTCTTCCATCAGGTCAACGCTTCTTGAGGCCACTAAGGCATGAACCGTAAGCTGCTCTGGAGCGTGACGAACGACGTCCAATGTTTGACGTCCAATTGAGCCAGTTGATCCTAATAGGGTCAGCGTTTTCAACGCATATCATCTCTTCCTGCTCTGTAAAAGCCTATTTTTTGCCACAAACTAAAAATCCTAACTTAAAATCCACTATCTCTTTGGTATTACTCTCTAGGAGGCCCAAATATTCCAACTCGACGTAACGCTTCATAACTGATAACAAACGCTGGTCCCACTATAAGACCCAAGCCTCCGATCAACTGAAGTCCCACGTACATAGAAATGAGCGTAGGAAGTGGGTGAATTCCAATTCCCTTCGACAAAACCTTAGGTTCCAGAAACTGTCGTATAGTAACAATAACAATCCACATTAGCAGCAGCTTTAACCCTTCTCCGAAAGATCCCATAATTAATAACGCGACGGCCCAAGGGACGAAGAGCATGCCAGTGCCAACAATTGGCACGATATCTAAAAGTCCAGCAATGACACCTAACGTAACTGCATAACGATTGCCCATCAGCAGTAGTCCAGCAATGGTTGCCAGTGCCGTCAAAGAAACTAAAATAGCTTGCGCTCGTAAATACCCTACCACTGCTGCGCCTAAGTCCTCGCTAATCGCCTGGGCGCTAACGTGCCAACGGCGGGGAAATAAATTAGAAATAAACTGTTTTACATTCGGATAGCTCGAACTTATAAGCAGGGTTGCGACAACGGAAACCACCATCACAATAAATACACCAGGCAAAGCAGTCAGAAAAGAGAGTAAAAAAGCACTTCCTGATTTAGCCCATTCTTGAAGTGTTCTCGCAAAGCTTTCCGTGGAAGCAAACAAAGTATCTTGAATTTGAGGATTTACCTGTACAAACCGCTCAGCCGTATCTACTTGTCTGGTTACTAGATCCAGAAGGTATCCATAATTCGGTAGTTTGATGGCTAACTCTGATAATTCGGTATAAAGGCGAGCAACAATCAGAAAAATAAATAAACTCAAACCCACAATTGCCAACAGGAGGGTGAGTACCGCAGCATAGGGTCGGCGAATACGCACAGCACGCATCAGTCGAACAAGCAGTGGTTCGAGTAAAAAGGCCAGAATAAGCGCAATCAAAAACGGCAAAAAGGCACTGAACATTTTGCCAATAACATTCGCGAAAACAGGCAAGAAGTCTTGAAAGAAGTAAGTAAAAGCTTTTAAAAGGACAAGGGCACTAGTCACCAAAGCAAGCCTGCTAATACTCGTCCATATAGGATGTTTCTGGATGCTCAACGTATTCACCTCATGATAGCAAGATTATTCCATAATATACCAAGGGTATGGCAAAGATGAGACTGTCGAAACGATCCAAGATTCCACCGTGCCCAGGAATAAGACTTCCGGAATCTTTAACCCCCGCACTACGTTTCAAGGCTGACTCAAACAGATCACCAATTTGTGCGCTGGTTCCAATGACAAGACCTAATATGATATACGTCATCCAGTGTGCACCACCGACAAATCGCCAAAAGCCAAGAGCTATGCCAATGCTAAACAATAATCCCCCTACCGAACCCTCTACAGTTTTTTTCGGACTTACATGGGGTGCTAACCGATGGCGACCGAATTGTCTGCCAATCAGGTATGCACCTGTATCAGTAGCCCATACTAAAAATATAGTAAGAAAAGTCCACTCTATGCCTCTCGGAAGCTCACGAAGTAAATAAAGATGGGATAATAAGATTACAGTATAAACAACCGACAGTATATTATAGTTTGCCTCGTTCAGCGACGTTTTAGGATATGTTAAGGCAAGCCTCCCAAATCCAATTAGAAGCCATAAGAGAAGAGCTGGCAACATCCAGTCTCCTCCGTCGTTAAATAAACCAATTAACCAAATAACCGCAAAGATGGTCGAAAATTTACGCCAAGAACGAATACCCATCTGTTCGCCAATTTGTAAAAATTCCCTCAAAGCTAACAAGGTTAACAAAGTGACCAAAAAGATGATATAGGATCCACCAAAATAGATTAATGCTAAAAAAATTGGAGCTCCTATCAAAGCACTCATTGTTCTTATAAACATGTTGTATCCTCAATCTGTATGTATTCCACCGAACCTGCGATCCCGCTTCTGATACGTTATAATGGACTCAATCAAGGCCTTCTCTCCAAAGTCAGGCCACAGCTCTTTGATAATGACAATTTCAGTATAGGCCAATTGCCAAAGTAAAAAGTTGCTCAACCTCATTTCACCTGAGGTACGAATTAGCAAATCAGGATCTGGTAATCCTTTGGTAAATAGTTTTTGACTGAAGACATCCTCATTGATTTCCTCAATACGCTGCTTCCCACTCAAAACATCGCTGCTCACCTTCTTGACGGCATCAATAATTTCAGATCGACCACCATAATTTAAAGCTAAGTTAAGAATGAGTCCCGTATTATCTCGAGTTTTCTTCATTGAGTGCTCTAATTCGCGCTGCGCTTCTAGTGGAAGGTCCTTAATTTTACCGATGGTTCGAATGACCACCTTGTTTTGATGAAGCTCGTTGAGTTCTTTTCTTAAATACTCGGTCAGTAAAGTCATGAGTATACCCACTTCATCTTTGGGCCTACTCCAATTCTCCGTCGAAAACGCATAGACTGTGAGAACTTCAATCCCCAGCTCTGAACAGGTTTTAACGACTTTACGCAAGGCTTCTACGCCTGCTCGATGTCCCATTGATCGGGGAAGCCCGCGCTTCTTAGCCCATCGTCCATTCCCATCCATGATAATGGCTATATGGCGAGGAAGGCGATCCAGCGCAACCTGATCGTCAGAGTCTACTTTATTTCGTTTCCAAGCCTTGAGCCACATCATTACACCCCCGTTTTCGATATTCGATATTCGATATTCGATATTCGTGGTTCGTGGTTCGTAGTTCGAAGTTTATGAACTACATAACATGAACTAAAAAATGCTCTGAACTACTTAGGTCGAACATTTTCCCATAGGTGATATTTGTTGTTCCTGGTCCATACTTCGAATCACGAATATCGAACTTCGAACCACGACATTGACCCCCTTTGTATGTTAGGGGGTCAATGATTGTCTTTGCGAAAAATTTTCGTGTGCTAATATAAAGTCCACACGGTCAGCAACTTCTCTGATGCGCACAACTCTGCAATTTCCCCACGATTCCATTCTACCATGAGGGTGTGTAATTTGGAAAGCGTAAGGTTTCCCTAGATTTTCTATCTCAGGTTGAACCTCATTCCAACTTCGACCGAGCCAAGTCTGTATCATCATACTTGAGTAATTTCACTTTCCTTAGTTTCCAGCACACGTTCAATTTCTTTAATCATTTTGTCTGTCATCTTCTGCACATCTTCTTGGGCCCGCTTGACCTCATCTTCGGAGGCTTCGTGATCTTTCTCTAGCTTCTTAAGATGATCATTGACATCTCGACGCACATTGCGCACTGCTACTCGAGCTTCCTCCGCCTTCTTTTTCACAGACTTCACCAACTCGGCACGACGCTCTGCCGTGAGTTGCGGAATCATCAGGCGAATCACAATACCATCACTTGATGGGTTAAGCCCAAGATCTGATTTCATAATTGCTTTTTCAATAGCCGGAAGCACGGACTTATCCCAGGCCTGAATCACTAGCATTCTGGCCTCTGGTGCAGAAATATTCGCCAGCTGGTTAATCGGAGTAGGAGCTCCATAGTATTCAACCATCACTTTGTCTAAAACACTCGGATTTGCTCGTCCTGCGCGAATCGTAGCGTACTCTTTACGTAAGGCATCAATCCCTTTATGCATCCGCTCATCCGCATCTTTTATGATTTCGGAAATCATTAACTATCCCTCCCAACATATGTTCCAATCGCATCACCCATGATAACACGGCGAATATTACCTTTTTTGGTTAGGTCAAAAACAATGACAGGAATATTATTGTCCATGCACAGTGAGGTCGCAGTGGAATCCATAACCCCAAGTCCTCGACTTAGAACATCCAAGTAGCTTAAGCGTTCAAACTTTTTAGCTTCAGGATTGAGGAACGGATCAGAATCGTAAACCCCATCCACCCTTTTCGCCATCAATATAACGTCTGCTTCGATTTCAGCCGCCCTCAAGGCAGCCGTTGTATCCGTCGAAAAGTATGGATTACCTGTTCCGGCAGCAAAAATCACAACACGCCCTTTTTCCATGTGCCGAATGGCTCGACGGCGAATATAGGGTTCAGCAACTTGGCGCATTTCAATAGCCGATAAGACACGAGTAACGGATCCAGCCTTTTCTAAGGCATCTTGCAAAGCCAGGGCATTCATTACGGTTGCCAACATCCCCATGTAATCGGCTGTTGCACGGTCCATGCCTTGGGCGCTACCCGCAATGCCCCGCCATAAATTCCCACCCCCTACAACTAAGCAAACTTCAACACCCATCCCGCGAATTTCTGCCACCTGCTCTGCAACGGTAACAAGCATATCATGTTGGAGTCCAAAACCTTGTGTACCTGCAAGCGCTTCCCCACTGATCTTTAGGACAACCCGACTATACTGTGATTTTTCCATGGATTAACCTCCATCAATCTAATTCTACGTTTAGAGAGAGAAATCCTCTCAATTTAAAGAAAACTTGGCTGCACCCACACACACACACACGAAGACACTGTCTTCGCACGTATTAGCCCTTCTTGCAGACACTGTCTTCGCACGTATTAGTCTTCTTGCAGACACTGTCTTCGCACGTATTAGTCTTCTTGCAGACACTGTCTTCGCACGTATTAGTCTTCTTGCAGACACTGTCTTCGCACGTATTAACCTTCTTGCAGCGCTGGCCACGACTCGAACAGGACGTTCGAGATTAGAGCGCCGCCATGGATGGCAAGGTGCCGTGATGGCGAGAAGGGACCCTTGGCGAAGGCGGCCGGTCGAATGCTATGCCATCCATGGCGCATTCGACACTAGACACGTCCTGTGTCGTCGCCTTAGTTGCACTTATACTCCAGACGAAGACACTGTCTTCGCACGTATTACCCTTCTTGCAGTATGCAACGAAGTTATACTTTCTGTTTAGTGCGAAAAAGAGAACACCGGGGTGTTCTCTTGATAGATTGTCTAGGTTTTAGCGATTTAATTCTTTCATAACGTCTGCCGCAAAATCATCCTGTCTCTTTTCAATACCTGCACCTAATTCATAACGAGTAAAGCGACGAATAACAATACGTTCCCCGATTTTAGCTACTTTATCAAGAACCAAATCCCGCACACTCTTATCAGGATCTTTGACAAAAGCTTGTTCCATTAAACATACTTCTTTATAAAACTTTTCGATCCGGCCTTCCACCATTTTTTCAATAATCTTTTCCGGCTTGCCTTCATTGAGAGCTTGCGCTTTAAGAATATCTCTTTCATGTTGGAGTACATCGGCTGGAACATCTTCTTTATTAAGATATTGCGGATTGGCAGCTGCGATATGCAATCCCATATCTCGTACTAACGCTTTAAATTCATCCCCGCGAGCAACAAAGTCTGTTTCACAGTTGACTTCAATAAGTACACCGATTCGTCCACCACCATGGATATAGGACTCAATCGTTCCTTCAGCTGCAATACGACCACCTTTTTTAGCGGCGGCTGCTAGTCCTTTTTCACGGAGATAATCACAAGCCTTTTCAAGCTCACAATTACACTCTATAAGTGCCTTTTTACAATCCATCATGCCTGCTCCAGTACGTTCCCTAAGCTCTTTAACTAGAGCTGCAGTTACCTCTGCCATAAGTAAACCCTCCAATTTCGATGTTGATACGCGATGAAAATTCGAGGTTGACGCGCGATATCAATATGTGATGTATGACTAATACAGTTCAATCATTATAAGTATGCATTTTAGAGATCTATAGTATGCGATACGCAACGTGCGAGGTTCGAATTTCGAACCTCGCGCATCGTACTTCGCTTACACTTCGACAACGTCTCCAGCTTCTTCGGCCTCATCTTCAATAACATGTTGCCCTTCAATGATCGCATCTGCCATCTTCGCAGTCAGTAACTTGACGGCACGGATTGCATCATCATTAGCTGGAATGACTACATCAATTTCATCTGGATCACAGTTCGTATCAACAATTGCCACAATAGGAATCTTTAAACGGCGTGCTTCTGCAACGGCAATTCTCTCTTTACGTGGGTCAACAATGAATAAAGCATCTGGAAGCTTTTTCATGTTCTTTATGCCACCCAAGAAGCGCTCTAATTTTTCCATTTCATGGCGAAGTGCAGAAACTTCTTTTTTAGTAAGAACTTCAAATACGCCTTCAGCCTCCATACGCTCTAAAACACGCAAACGATCTACTCGCTTTTGAATCGTTTGGAAGTTTGTCAACATACCTCCAAGCCAGCGTTCATTGACAAAGTACATGCCACAACGGATGGCTTCATCTTTGACCGATTCCTGCGCTTGTTTTTTGGTACCCACAAACAGCATGGTACCGCCCTCAGTAGCAAGGTTGCGGACAAAGTTAAAGGCTTCATCTACTTTTTTAACCGTCTTTTGTAGATCGATAATGTAGATTCCATTGCGCTCCGTGAAAATATAGCGCGCCATTTTGGGATTCCAGCGACGTGTTTGATGTCCAAAGTGGACACCTGCTTCCAGTAATTGTTTCATAGAAATGACAGCCATGTTAAACCAACTTTCTTTTTTTGTTTTTTTCCACCACAGGTTCATCTCAAAACGCACCTTGCCTCCCGACAAGGAACTAGCGTCTTAATCCCACTGCGTGTGTCATTAAGTCACACTGCAAATAGATTAGCATATTCTCAAGAGCTTTGCAATGATTAGGCATAATTTACAGTATTCAGTTTTATCACACAGCATTTCTCGAAAGGTTAGACCGTATATCGTAGTGCAGAATAAAATGCTCTAAGTCGCTCATTAATTCGGGAAAGGGGAAATAGAATTCACTTACGTAAAATAAGGCATTGTTCGTGCGAATTTGAGCTATTTCCTGCCCTTTTTGATCGAAATAAAAGGCAACTCGTCTAATATCTCGCGGATCGAGGACCCGTTCTCCGAGTAGCGAGTGAAAAATAATTTGCTCATCAGTAATTTTCACTCGTTTACTCTTCCCAATGACCCACAGTGCTAAGATGCCAAGCCCTGCAATGATATAGATTCCTATTAGTACCCTTAGTTCGATGATGGGTAGCTTACTGAAGACATGCACACTCCCAATAACAAGGGGATAAACAATCAGAAACACGAGCCCTGGTACCACAAGCGGTCTCATTAGGTAAACGTAATCATGTTCATCCATGAAATCATCCTCCTGCTAAGCCGTCTACTTGGTGTGTTTAGTTTGCTTTTCCAGTTCATCCAGCAGATAATCGTTAAGCACTCGGATGTAAGTTCCTTTCATGCCCAAGGACTTTGATTCAATTACACCAGCAGATTCAAATTTGCGCAGCGCATTGACAATGACCGAACGAGTAATCCCAACTCGATCCGCAATTTTACTAGCAACCAATAGTCCTTCTCCGCCACCTAATTCAGCAAAGATGTGCTCCACTGCCTCAAGTTCTGAATAGGATAGGGTTCCCACCGCGATTTGAACGGCCGCTTTTTTACGGGCTTCTTCTTCTGCACGTTCTGCTTTAACTCGTAAAATTTCCATTCCTACCACAGTTGCACCGTATTCGGCTAGTACAAGATCGTGTTCATTAAATTCCACATCATATTTGGCGAGTACGAGGGTCCCAACTCGTTCTCCGCCTCCTAAAATTGGCACAATAGTCGTCAGTTTATTCGTGAAACCACAGGGTTCATTACTATTAAATACACAGCCATTGGCAACTTGCGTCGTATTCGTAATCGTCGAACTAATTTTCATAAGACCTTCGTTATAGCTTTCAGGAAAGCGCTCAGTATGAATTACAATATCTTCCATAACCCCACAGGCAAACCCTTCCATGAAACTGTACCCTAAAATTTTCCCCCGACGTCCAACAATATAACAGTTGGCAATCACGGCCTGCCCAAGAACTTTAGCCATTTCCTCAAAATCAACCGGATTCCCTGCAGCACGTTGTATTAACTTATTAATGGTCCTGGTTTTGTTTAATAAAGTTGTTTCCATAAGGTCTAAATCCTCCTTAAATTACTTCCCATGAAGTATGTTAACTTATTTTTATAGAATATAGCGCGCTAAATCTTGATTTCGAACCACATCACCCAAACGGTGCTCAACATATTCTCGATTAATCGTCACCGTATAATCGTCAGGCAGCTCAGATGCTTCGAAGGATAGTTCCTCGAGTACTTTTTCGACAATCGTATGAAGTCTGCGTGCCCCAATATTTTCTGTGGTCGAATTCACTTTGAAGGCAACTTCTGCCAATTCATCAATAGCATTCTCTGTAAAATCGACTACTATTCCTTCTGTCCCCAATAAAGCACTGTATTGTTTAATGAGCGATGATTGGGTTTCCGTAAGAATACGTTTGAAATCTGCCACACTTAAGGATTCGAGTTCAACACGGATCGGAAATCTCCCTTGCAGTTCAGGAATGAGGTCAGAGGGTTTGCTGACATGAAAAGCGCCTGCTGCAATGAAAAGGATATGATCAGTTTTGACCGGACCATACTTGGTTACCACAGTGGACCCTTCCACAATTGGGAGGATATCACGTTGAACCCCACCTCTTGAAACGTCCGCACCACCCGCGCCTTCGCGCCCAGCAATTTTATCGATTTCGTCCAAGAACACAATTCCCTCTTGCTCTGTTCTGCGAATCGCATCCTGTACTGCTTCGTCATGATCAATCAAGTTTTGAGCTTCTTCCTGAATCAGAATCTTTCGGGCATCTCGGACGGTCACTTTTCTCTTTTTGTGCCGCTTCGGGAGCATTCCGGACATCATCTCTTGAATATTCAAGCCCATTTCCATCATGTTATTATTGCCCAGCATATCGGAAAGTGGCATACTCTCTTCAACTGAAATATCAATAACCTTTTTCTCTAAATCTCCTCGTTGCAAACGATCTCTAACTAGCTTGCGTTCTTTTTCAATTTCAGGCGTGACTTCCGGTTCTTTTTCCTCATTTGATGACTGGCCGAATAACATCTGGAAGGGATTACTTGATGTACTCTCTGAGCGTTTTTCTGGAACTAACAGTTCAAGCAAACGTTTCTCGGCATTGACTGCCGCCTGAGTCTGGACTTGTTCTGTTCGCTCCGCCTTCACCATACGCAAGGAGATTTCGACTAAGTCTCGAATTATGGCTTCCACATCCCGACCAACATAACCTACTTCCGTAAACTTCGTGGCTTCAATCTTAATGAAGGGGGCGCGCACAAGCTTCGCCAAGCGGCGGGCAATCTCAGTCTTGCCAACGCCAGTGGGACCAATCATTAAAATGTTCTTGGGGATTACTTCTTCTTGCAATTCTTCCGGAAGACAAGAGCGTCGATAACGATTCCTTAAAGCAACCGCAACAGCTCGTTTCGCCGCATTTTGGCCGATAATGTGTTGGTCTAATTCACGAACGATTTCACGGGGAGTCAATCGGTCCATAGTCTCACCTCCTATAACTCTTCCACAGTAATTTCCTCATTAGTATAGACACAAATTGAAGCGGCTATAAGCATTGCTTCTCGAACAATTTCCGAAGTCGACAAATCAGAATGCCTTGCTAAAGCGCGAGCAGCCGCTAAAGCATAGTTCCCTCCAGATCCGATGGCGGCGATTCCATCATCTGGTTCAATCACTTCACCCGAGCCAGATACAATTAAAAGATTTTGGGTATCTGCCACGATAAGTAGTGCTTCCAGATTTCTCAGCATTTTGTCTGTTCGCCATTCCTTTACTAGCTCAACAGCCGCACGCTGGAGATTCCCATGATACGCTTCAAGTTTTTGTTCAAACTTATCAAACAGCGTAAACGCATCCGCTACGGAACCCGCAAACCCTGTAATGACCTTTCCGTTATACAAGCGGCGGACCTTACGGGCCTTATGTTTCATAACGGTAGCCTGGCCAAAGGTTACTTGACCGTCACCCGCGATAGATACCTGCTCCCCTTTTTTCACTGCGACGATGGTCGTTGCATGAAACATAAATCAAACCCCCTTAAATAAAGTTTACTAGGGCACTTTAGGCGTGTCAAGTGAATTGTAGTTAATTTGCATTTTTTTGTGAAAATTTATAGTGTCTTGGGCTTATTTCGTTCTTTTGCACGGGGATGGGCGCGAGTGAAGACTTCTTTAAGTCGTTCACGAGTTAGATGCGTGTAGATTTGGGTTGAGGATAGTTTCTGATGTCCCAGCAACTCTTGAACACTTCTTAGATCAGCACCGCCATCCAACAGATGGGTGGCAAAAGAATGACGCAGCATATGAGGATTCACGTGTTGTTCTAGGCTGACCTTTGCGACTAGTTTGTCCAAAATTCGGCGAACTGATCTATCCGATAAACGGGATCCCTGGTAATTAAGTAAAAGTGAGCGCTGTTGATCTGTCCGCATTCCTAAATACCCTTCAATTGCCTGGCTAGCATAGTTGGTCACTGGAACAATTCGCTCCTTACTACCCTTGCCAAGAACGCGAATTAGCCCACTCTCTAAATCAAGGTTCTCTCGATTTAAGCCGATTAATTCACTGACTCTTAATCCGGATCCATAGAGTAATTCTAAGATGACTCGATCTCGACAACCCAGTAACTTTGAGCAATCCGGAGCACGTAGTAAGCCCTCAACTTGGTCTAGATAAAGAAAATGCGGGAGTTTGCGCCCTAATTTCGGACTCGCCACCCGCTGCACCGGATTTATTTTTAGTAATTCCTGACGGCATAAGAACTTAAAAAACGACCGTAACGAGGCAAGCTTACGGGCCATGCTTTTTCTCGCCAGCCCGTGTTCTGCTAAAACTCCTAGAAAGCTACGTACAATATAAACATCGATACTCTCAACCGTGACTAGTTCAGGTTCGAGACCTTGTTCCTGGGCAGCAAACCGAAAAAACTGACCCAGATCAGTTTGATAAGCAACTACTGTGTGCTCTGACCGATTTTGGGAATATTGATACCCTGCAAATAAACCTAAGGCTTCATCCACCAGCACTTGCTTACCTCCCCAAATCCTCTCGTGCACAAAATTCAGCTAATGCTGCTAAGGCCCGTTCGGAGATTCTGGCATTTTTTTGGCGCTTGTCCCTGATTCGCTCGCTCAAAGGGGGAAGCAAGCCAAAGTTAATATTCATCGGTTGAAAGCTTTGACTAGGTGCGCCTTCTAAATGGCGGGCTAGTGCTCCCAGTGAGCTTTCCGGAGGAAAAACCAGTGTATCCAGCTGATTAAGACGTCGCCACGCGTTCAAACCTGCCAGAAGCCCGCTGGCAGCAGACTCTACATACCCTTCGACGCCTGTCATTTGACCAGCAAAAAAAAGCTCTGGTTTCAGCCTGAGACTGAAATCTGCCTTAAGCACTTTCGGCGCATTAAGAAATGTATTGCGGTGCATCACGCCATAGCGCACAAACTCAGCTTTTTCCAACCCGGGAATTAACGAAAAAACGCGTTTCTGTTCCCCCCATTTTAAATGGGTTTGAAAACCCACCAGATTAAAGAGAGTTCCGGCTTGATTTTCCTTGCGCAGTTGTACCACAGCATGAGATTTTTTCCCTGTGCGAGGGTCGATTAAGCCAACGGGTTTTAAGGGACCAAAGGTCAGAGTCTGAATGCCACGTTTGGCCATCACTTCAACCGGCAGACAGCCTTCAAAAACCCTTCCTTGTTCAAAGCCTTGGACTTCGGCCATCTCAGCCTCTAGCAACGCCTTGTAAAAAGCTTCATATTCTTCCCTCGTCATGGGACAGTTTAAATAATCGGCATCCCCTTTGTCATAACGGGATGCCCAAAAAGCCTTCTCTAAATCAATGGATTCAAGAGTTACAATGGGCGCAGCCGCGTCGTAAAAAGACAAGGCTTGCTCCCCAGTTGCCTTCAGAATATCGTGCGCTAAATCGTCAGAGGTCAAGGGACCACTTGCCACGATCGTCATCCCCACTGGAAGAGAATGAACTTCTTCTCGGTGCACACGTAGGTTGGGATGCTGTTCCAATCGTTTTGTGATTTCACTTGAAAACAGTTCCCGATCGACAGCTAAAGCACCGCCTGCGGGAACCGCGTTATGATCAGCCGCCTCCATGATCAAGGACCCCAAACGGCGCATCTCTTCTTTTAATAACCCAACGGCATTCTCTATACCCGCCCCCCGCAGCGAGTTGCTACAGACGAGTTCTGCAAATCGATCTGTTTGATGGGCGGGGGTAGTTTTTGTCGGACGCATCTCATATAAATTGACCATGATCCCACGCTCGGCAAGTTGCCAGGCAGCCTCCGACCCCGCAAGACCTGCTCCGATGACCGTAATTTGTTGCATGAACGACTCGCTCCTTATCCCAATAAACGCCTGAGAAACGTTACTTCTTAACTAGACCTTTATTAAGCTTCTTCTTCGATTACTTTTGTAAAGCGACATTCTCGATTTGTGCAGACATGTTTCTTCTGGCGTTTGGTCGATTTAATCACCATCAATTGCTGGCACTCAGGACAAGGATCCGGGGCTGGCATTTCCCAGGAAACAAAATCGCACTCTGGGTAACCGAGACACCCAAAAAACTTCCGCCCCTTCTTGGAGCGACGAACTACCAAGGGTTTAGAGCAAGTGGGACAGTTTGCACCCACTTCTTCAAAGAGCGGCTTCGTGTTTCGACAGTCCGGAAAACCCGGACAAGCTAAAAATTTGCCGTAACGCCCCATTTTAATGACCATATTCCGTCCGCAGCTCTCACAAAGTTCTTCGGAAACTTGATCCTCAATTTTTACCTTGCCGATTTTCTCATCAGCCTCAGCTAAGGTCACGGAAAAGGGCCCATAATAATCTTCAACCACAGACTTCCAAGGAGTATTTCCTTCTTCAATTCGGTCGAGCTTTGCTTCTAAATTAGCAGTGAACTCCAGATTCAAGATATCCGGAAAATGTTCCTTGAGTAGGGTTATGACTATGTCTCCCAGCTCGGTAGGCAGAAGCTGTTTCTCTTCTTTAACCACATACCCACGTGTTTGAATGGTTTCGATGGTCGGTGCATACGTGCTCGGCCTGCCGATTCCTTCCTCTTCCATCTTGCGAACAAGAGATGCTTCTGTATAACGTGGGGGTGGTTCTGTAAAATGTTGCTTCTCTTGAAGTTCGATTAGGGATAGCTTTTCTCCAGGAGAGACAGAAAGTGTTAGTGAGTTTTGTTCGTCATCCGCTGTCTCGCCAGCATCTTTACCTTCTTCATAAACCGCTAAAAAGCCTGGAAATCGGATTGTAGTAGCATTGGCCCGAAATAAATAATCCTCTACTAAGCTCTCGACTGTCAAGGTATCCGTAATAGCTACACTCATCTGACTCGCAATAAAGCGCTCCCAGATCAAGCGGTACAAGCGTAATTGGTCTCGTGATAAAATCCCCTTCAGCATATCAGGAGTACGCAAAGCTGAGGTCGGTCGGATGGCTTCATGCGCTTCCTGAGCCCTCCCCTTATTAGTGAACCGGCGCGGTTCAGGAGGATAATACTCGTCCCCATAATGTGAAAGAATCCATCCTTTGGCCTCAGCTTGAGCCGTTTCCGCGATCTTGACGGAATCCGTACGCATATAGGTGATCAGACCCACCGTTCCCTCTTTACCAAGGTCCAGCCCCTCGTATAGTTGCTGAGCCAACATCATGGTCCGTTTCGGAGAAAAACTCAACTTGCGATGCGCTTCCTGTTGAAGACTACTCGTAATAAAGGGAGGTGACGGTTGTTTTTTCTTTTCTTTAGTCCGAACCTCGGCTACTTGAAAATCTTTTCCCTTTAACTCGGAAAGCACGCTTTCCATTTCTGCTTTAGAGGTGATGGCTATTTTTTTGCCTGACTTTTTAACGAGCTTAGCTAAGAACTTTCCTCCTGCAGATTTAAGATTAGCCGTTAGACTCCAATACTCTTCCGAGACAAACGCCTGTATCTCCTCTTCTCGATCATCTACTAACCGAACTGCTACAGATTGGACCCTTCCAGCGCTTAACCCTTTTTTGATTTTGCGCCAGAGCAACGGACTTAATTGATAACCTACCAATCGATCTAATACCCTCCGGGCCTGTTGTGCATCCACCCGGGCTTGGTCTATCTGCCGTGGATGCTTAACGGCCGCCTGGATCGCTTGTTTGGTAATCTCGTGAAATTCGATTCGGTTTTTATCCCCTTGGTTAAGTCCCAATAAATGCGAAAGATGCCAGGCAATCGCTTCCCCCTCACGATCAGGGTCAGAAGCTAAGAACACCTTATCTGCCCCTTTAGCCGCAGCACGCAACTCCTTGATCAAATCTCCTCGACCACGAATCGCAATATATTTGGGTTCGAAATCATGTTCTATATCCACACCCAATTGACTCTTCGGTAAATCCCGCAAATGTCCCATTGAAGCTTTAACCGTATAACGGCTTCCTAAAAATTTGCTGATTGACTTTGCCTTGGCTGGGGACTCTACAATCACAAGCGTCTTTGACATTATTTCACCTCAATATATACTTAAAAAACACATAAATAACCTTTTTCTAGAGGTCCGATTACGCGATACGCGAAGTTCGAACTTAAATTCTTTGCAAACAAAACAAACGTTAAGGACCTTTTGTTTGTTCCTGCTCTTTAGGTTATCGTGAATTTTTCACTTCACATACTACACTTATATCCAAATGGGTCTGTTCTAAGTCCTTAGTTTAACATTTGGTAAAACTAAGCCCTATATTAACGCCTTTTTCATAGTATGTCTAGCACTCTCGTGCTAATACATAATGTTGTCCCGGTAATTGTATGACTTTTCCGCCTAATTGCAGCTCCAATAAGGCCAATGAAATACTTGAAACAGGGAGGGCTGAATGAATTGTTATTTGGTCAATATGCAGAGGAACGTCACTTAATTGCTCTAGAATCAACTGATGTTCATTAACCGTAGATATAACTTCTTTGGGCAAAGGTTCTTTCGTCGGCGATATTTGGCCAACATATTGGGACCCTAAAGGCAGTTCATGGCAAATGTCTTCAATTCCTTCCACAATTTTTGCCCCTTGGCGTAGTAAATGATGAGGGCCTCGACTCACCTCACTAAAAATAGGCCCTGGGACTGCAAATACTTCTCGCCCTTGATCTAACGCGAAATCGACCGTAATCAAAGCTCCGCTTCTCTCTGCGGCCTCTACGACCACCACTCCGCGAGAACATCCACTAATTAAGCGATTTCGTGCCGGAAAATGGGCGGCATTGGGTGGAGCGCCAGGCACGAATTCACTGATCAAGGCACCCTTCTCCGAAATCCCCTCCGCCAATTTTCTATTTTCTAAAGGATAAATTCTATCTAAACCACAGCCCAGGAATGCCCAAGTGACCCCGCCATTGTCCAGCGCCCCTTGATGGGCTGCAGTATCAATCCCTCGGGCTAAACCGCTAACTATCACAAACCCTCGGGCTACAGCATCCCGGGCGAGCACTCTAGCCACCGCTTTGCCATAGGAAGTAGCTTGTCGTGAACCCACAATGGCAAGTCCTTCCGCACTCCCCTGCAGCTGTCCCCGATAATATAGAAGCGGTGGAGCATCCGCTAACTCCGCCAGTAACCTGGGATAACCGATTTCATCCGGAGTGATAATCTGAATGCCTTGTTTTTTAAGAGCATCTCCAATCCGCTCTGGATCAATCATTGGCCTGGCCTTCAAAATTCCCTGAACCCATTTGTCCTGATGAAGGATTGAATGATATTGGCTAGTTGAAGCCTCCCATGCTTTAACGGCACTACCAAAATAAGCAATCAGTCGCCTTAAATGCTGGCTTCCAATGCCTGAAATAGTGCGGAATGCCGCTCGAACTTGTTTTTCTTCTTCAGTTCCCAAGGCGCGCACCTCCTTAAGCCAGATTTCGGGGCGAAAGGACGTATCTCCTGCGTAGAGTTTTGTCGAATTTCAATCTTTCATGGAAAATAGCGTAGGATTAATGAGAAATCCTTCGTCTTAGTCAATAATCTGGGCATGACGCAATTTCCCTTCATCAGTCCATTCTAAAAATCGTGTTTTAAGAAGCACAGTGGGCTCAACCCACCGTATCGTTTCCCCTCGACTAGGAAAGGGTCCCAGTCCCTGCTTAAAAGGACTAAATGCCCTTTCTTGGAGCGAATTGACCGCCTCGCTACACAAAATACGTGTTACATCGCTCGACACTGATCCACGTACCCTTGCGCAAGGCAGTTCTGTCATACCTAGGCTTCCTTCTCACGTCGGGTCGTTCGTTTTCGTGGAGTCAACGAGGACTTCGGTTTGTCGATGGGATTTTCTGTTAAAGCAATACTTGCTCGCAAAGCTTCCATCAAGTCGACCACTTTTCCTCCCTTAACAGGAGCTTCCACTTGATAGGTTTCTCCGGCTACTTTGCTTTCAATCAGCTGCACCATTTGCTCATGCAGTTCATCACGATATTTTTCCGGTTCAAACGGACGAGCTAAATTATCAATCAACTGACGCGCCATGGTCAATTCTGTTTCCGTCGGAACCACTCGATCCCACACCACATCCATATGACGGATTTCCTTCGGATAATGCATGGTTTCCATAACGAGGCTTTCTTCAAAAACACGCAAACAAGCTAAATGCTGCTTTGAGCGCATCGTAACACGGGCTAAAGCAACTTTACCACTTTCCTCCATGGCCTGACAAAGTAAGCGATAGGCTTTCATGGCCGTTTCTTCTGGAGACAGGTAATAAGATTTCTGATAATAGATTGGATCTATCTCGGACAAATTGATAAAATCAAGAATATCAATCGATCGACTCATGGGTTGTTCCAAAGCCGCAAGGTCATCCTCACTTAAAACAACATAGCGATCCTTTTCATACTCATAGCCCTTAACTAAGTCAGCCGTTTCAACCTCCATATCGCAAGTAGGACATTTTTTGATCGACCGAATCCGGCGATTGCAAGCTTTATGGAGATAATTAAACTTAAACTCTTGAGACTCTGTGGCCGCATGCATTTTGACCGGAACATTCACTAAGCCGAAACTTATCGATCCTTTCCATAATGTATGCATTTAACACACCTCCCCGACTTAGTGTGAACAGTAAAGGATATATTAATGCAATAAAGAAGACTTGGCTGGCGCCGAGTTAACGAGGCGGCCGCCTTAGTCGCACTTATGCTACAGACGACGAAGACACTGTCTTCGCACGGGTTAAACCTTCTTGCAGCACTGTCTTCGCACGTATTAGCCTACTTGCAGTATGTAACGTAAGTTATACTTTCTGCTAAGTACAAAAAAACTTCGCCCTGTTATGGACAAAGTTTATCTTTGATAAATAATACTATATTTACTTGACTACCCTAAGATGAGCCGTCTCCATTTGAAGTTCTCCCATCTTTGTACCCAAAATCAATAATTCATTCTTAACCTCTTGATTTACTCTTTCCTGACCAACCCTAAAATCATGTAGAGCAGTTATCTGATTATGGAATTCTGCTTCCATGCGTACTTGGCTGTTTCTTAATTCACTAACGTCTGCCTTCAATTCACTAACATCTGCCTTCAATTCACTAACATCTGCCTTCAATTCACTAACATCTGCCTTCAATTCACTAAAATCTTGCTTTAATCCTTTGAATTCACTAAAAAGTTTTGTGAATTGATTTGCAATAAATTCCTGGAATTTCTCGTTATCCAACTTACCAATCAACTCCTTTTTAAAATGTCTCAAGAGAATAATATTCGCCAGATAGTTTGATCTTCCTTCATTTGTCTGGACAAGGTTTCAAGGATGTAGACGGTTCTTTGCCACTCCTCGTAATTTCTACTTAATAGGATCTAGGTAGTTAGAGATTTCAATTAGATTCCCATCTGGATCCTTTAAATAGACTGATTTAATCAAGCCACAAGCCCCCATCTTCTCGATTGGACCTTCAATGGCTTTAACCCCAAAACTCACAAAGTATTTTAACACATCTTCCAAAGAAACGTTTGTAATAAAGCATAAATCACTAGAACCTGGAGTTGGTTTTAGTGCTTTTGGTTCAAACTCCTTGCCTTCCTCATGCAAATTAATTTTCTGGTCCCCAAACATTAAGGCCTTACGACCTTCCCCAAACTCAACCACCGTCATTCCTAACACCTTTGAATAGAATTGGCAGGTCGATTCTATATCCTTAACCGTCAGGACAACATGATCAATCTTATGAACCTTCACACTTTCACCTCTTCCGCCCCGGATCACCTTATCAAGATTCTGACCCAGCATTTTTGCTTCAAAGACGCAAACAGCGAAAATTAAACACTTATCCGCTTAAACCCAAATACAACCATACTGGCCAGGACAGCAAAATCCTCAGTGGGTAGAATAGAAGGGGCGGAGGCATCGAATAGAATATTACCCGAGGCCGGGAATTCATCATCTGCTCGCCAAAGAATCAACGACACTGGAATGCGCGGGAACACCCTGTATGTAACCCCTACATCTCCTAGTCCATTGGAATGTCCTCCTAAACGCGTTGCAACTTCAAGGAGCCTATCTGGATTAGAACCAAAAATACGAACCAGCGGATCAATGGCCCGTCCGGTAAACGGTTTAATATACATGGCTCCGCCAGGAAATTCTTTGTAGGAAATCAGGGTCCCCACTTCTAAGGGTTCACTGAGACTTGTTACGTAATGAAGTATCAATATTTGGGTTGCAAGCGGTAATTCTCCGTCTGAAGCCTGGATAGGTACAAAATCCCCGCTGGGATAAACCAGCTTAAAATTTTGGCCTAAGAATTCAATCACTAGGGCATTACCCTCCATAGAATAGCCCGAGCAATTTGCCATATCCCCTAAAGAACAAGCACGGAACTTTTCAAGTGCCACCTCATGAGCTGCAGAATAATTCATCCTCTCTCCTCCTACCATCTACTCTCTGCTACCAGCCTGCAATGGGGCTTAATACTCCTCCTAGGTAGTGAACTCGTTCAGCTTAAGCTGGATCAACTCCAGAGTACTGTTTACCCGTCACCTGACAGTCGAGTACCTTGGCCTTAACATGTGAAACGTGTTTTTACTAGTTTAACCGAGTGCCAAATACGTCTGTTGCAAGAGCAGAGCATCCTCTTCCAAGTTCGGGCTTTCGCAAATAGCCAACCCTTCTACACCAAAGGAATGACAAGCCTTTAGTAACTCTTCAAATCGCAAGTCAGATTCTTTTAAGACAAGGTGACGTTTCTCACCCTTTAATCCATATTCAATTCCCGAAATATGAAAATGGACGTTTTTTACCCAGCGATCTCCTAGTCCCTCTGCAGTCTCATCTAAAATCTCACAAAATTCGTCATAAGAATTATACCGTCCATTAGTACGGGCATGAAGATGGCTAAAGTCAATACATGGTAAGACCCCGGGAACCTCTTGGGCAATCCGAATCGTTTCTGCCAGATCTCCGAACTGAGTCCCTTTTCCAGTCGTTTCCGGACGAAGAATAACCTCATTACCCTCCGCATCGAGGGTCTCTCGCACCAGGGTAAGTTCTTTGACCACCCTTTCTAAGACTACCTCCGAGGAAGTATCATGATTAAAAGCAGGATGAAAAATGACGCTCCTCACACCGAGAATCTTCGAAATTCGCGAGGTATGTATAATTCGATCCCTGCTCGCCGTAATTTTCTCAGGCTCACGGGAGTTTAGATTAATATAGTAAGGGGCATGACAACTTAAGGCGATCCCTTCTTCTTTGGCAACTGCGCCGACTTTTCTAGCCTTTTCTTCCCCCATTCTTACACCTTGTACAAATTCTAATTCTAAAGCACCAAGCTGTAACTCCCGAATACGGCGTACTCCACCTTCACTGGATCGATCCGTCGAGGAAAGTGGGACTCCAGCGGTTCCAAATAATAATGGCAATAGAGTTCACCCCATTGTATTTTTTTCTCACATTATATCCTCTTTCTACAAAAAAGCCAATGAACCCGAAAGTATCGAGTAGAAGCTGTTTATAGCAAACCAGCAAATCATATGTAGTTAAGTGCTTTTTTCGAGTAATAGAGTTCTAATCGAAAATTTCTTGTTTATTCCTTAATTTCCAACAAAACTCGATTTTAATTTACATATTATCTTCACTGTAAAGAGATACTAGTAACACTTTCATCAAGCATCAGTGTTGTTGAAAGAAGCTGTCCAATTTGAAAGGAGGATTCCTAAATGTCAAGACGACGTAATAGCATCATGTCTAGCCAATTAAAAGAAGAGATTGCTCAAGAGTTAGGTTTTGCTGGAACCCTTCACCAAGAGGGATTTGGAGGAGTTTCTTCAAGAGACTGTGGTAATATGGTGAAAATGGCTATCGAATTGGCGGAACGCAATCTGCCGGGAAAAAATATGACTTAATTTATCTAGAATTTAACGTCTAGATAAACAGTTACTCATTGTTAATATCCTAAGCCGAGCATTTTAATTATGCTCGGCTCTTTATTTTTTACAAATTAAAAGATTATCCAGGCCTAGAAGACCACACAAATTCTCATTGCAAATTAGTGAAAGTCAACCTCAATATGACGCGCTGCTGGATGAGCATCTTTCAGAAAACTAAATTTTAAAATCCCGTTTCGATAGCTTGCGTGAGATCCATCAGTCTTAACCAGAGCAGGGAGAGTTAATATCCGAGAGAATTTCCCAAAATATCGTTCAGAGTGCCGCGGAACGCTTTCATCCTCCTCTTCATGAATTATTTTTCGAATCTCACCCTGAATCATCAGGCGATTTTCGTCTAAAGTAATCGTAAGATCTTCAGGTTTTTCTATACCTGGAATTTCTGCAGTCACGATAATTTTATGCTGGGTTTCTCCTACATCGATACGATAGAAACCATCTGTAAAGTTTTCTTTCCCGCGCCTTAAAAATCGATCCATCTCATTCCAAAAAGGCTCTAACGTTCGGTATGGCTCATTTGGGATTAACGTCATTTTCAATCACCTCGCGTTTGTTTATCTTTTAGGATGCGCTGTTCGATGATGGATTATTCTTACTTAGTCTTTCTTGAATTTAACGTACAAAAGTCAAAGGATAAAAAAAAGACCCCACCATTTTTTGGTGAGGCCACGTATGAGAGAATATTGAGGAAGGGATTGCTACAACTAATACTAATTGCAATTTTCATGCCTAATATTCAGAATACTACTAAACTTCATTCATGCTCTGTTTCTACTCGGGATTGGAGGCCATATTTAACGTCTAAGACACATACTAACACTTTTTTATCAATCCTTGTTAAAAAAATTCCAGCTAAATATTTTTAGTTTGATTTAGCTTGATACACTTTACTCGGTACAATATTCCATTTTGGAACACTCTAAAGGAGAGCCAGCAGCCCCCGCTTTTTCCACGCTTTCTTTTACTAACTAAACAACAACGCATTCTTCACTTTCATCCCAAATAAAAAACGTAATATATTGACTCGCTTAATCAAGATTTCATAAATCAACATAATTACTATCAATGAACTTGTGCTAATAACCAAATATTTGGATGCAATGCTCGCATCCCACTGTACAACACAATTTTAACTCGCTCACTCTTACCTGTAGGGATAGATGTCTCCCTGACTTTCTTGGACCGGAGAGAAACACGAAACAAAGGGACATTCTGATGATGCCGGTTGGGCTTGATCCAGCTCCCGGGTGGTCATATCTTCTACATCATGCTGCAGGATAAATTTCTCCCGCTCATCTTCCGAAATCCCTAGAAGGAGAAGGGCCCGGTAGTAGGTCAAATTCGTCAGCGCTGACGAATTTGAGCTGCCGCCGTCATCGGTGGAAGCGAACAGTTTATCTCCCTATTCTTCAAAGAGCTGCATCAGCCTGTTGGCTGTGCGCTGGGAATAGCTCACCGATTCGACCAACCATTTTCCCCATTCTCCATGGGGGAGCAAGGCCTTGGCCTCCTTCAGGCGCTTGCCGACCTCGAGGGCATTGGTAAGCATGATTTTACAAGTCTGTTGTTTGATCCTATTAATCTCAGCCGCGATGCCTTGCGGCGTACGTTCAGTGATGGGTTCATCCATTTTGATTCCCGCCTTTTTGGCAGCTTTAATTACAGCATACGTAGACGGGCTTCGGATGGTGATCTGTTTACACTCAATGAATATGTACAAACCAACCAGCTGATTGGCTTATTTAGCCCCACTGCTTCTCTAATAGTTTTTCAGTAAATATTCTTGTGATTTCAGGATCGAACTGTGTGCCAGCGTTTTCTCGAATTTCTTTCAATGCCTGTTCCTCACTTAAAGCATTTCGATAGGGTCGCTCGCTGATCATTGCATCGTAGGCGTCAGCCAGGGCAATAATTCTTGAAACCCTTGGAATAGCTTCCCCTTTTAACCCCTTTGGATAACCTTTACCATCCCATCGTTCATGATGAGCTAATATACAATCTGCTAATTCTAACATTTCATAAGATGAACTTAAGATTCTAAAGCCAATATCTGGATGCCGTTTTATTTGGTTCCACTCATTTTCAGTAAGTTTTCCTGGTTTATTAAGAATCCCTTCTTCAATGGCAATCTTGCCTATATCATGAAGCAAGCCTACAACTTTAAGCCTGCTAACTTCGATTTCAGATAAGCCTATAGCTCTGCCGATATCCTGGCATATCTGACTCACTCTTTTAGAATGTTGTTCTTCCCTGGGGTTTTTTTCATGCAGAGTATTAATGATTGTATTTATTGTATTACCTCTCATACCCTCGTTTGCAATAACTTTATACTTATACATAGCATCCTCAGCACTTTTTAATACTTTTAATATATCTTCATCTGTTTTTCCCTTTGTCTCCCAGCCAAACGATATACTGACACGAACAGCGTTCACAAGGACATTTGCATAAAGTTCTTTTATTCGTTTGACGATTTTTTCTGCCTCTTCTTTATTAGTCTTTGGCAGGAGAATGACAAACTCATCTCCGCCCCAGCGGGCGACTATATCATCTGTTCTGCACGCACTCTGAATAGCCTTTGCTGCTTCCTGGAGAAGCTCATCCCCTTTGTCGTGGCCAAATGCATCATTTACAAGCTTGAGCCCATTGACATCCCCGATTATTATTGAAATAGGAATATTTCTTTTAGTATCTAAACGTTTAATTTCTTCTTCATAGAATCTTCTATTATAAAGACCAGTTAGAACATCGTGATAACTTAAATATTGGTTTTCATCTTCCCGTTTTTTTCGATCTGTAATATCTCTTACAATACTGAGAATAACTCTTTTATCTCCTAAAAAGGTTCCATATGAACTCACTTCAACATCGATTGAAGTACCATCTTTTAGATAATGGACAGTTTCGAAAATAATCCCGTTCTTATCGGCTGAATCCATTTGTTCAATGTAAGATGCCTCGCTAAGCCTTAAATCAAAAATTTTCATTGCAGAAAGTTCTTTAGAACTATACCCATAAATTCTTATCGCGGCATCATTAGCTTCTAGAATATTCCCTTCTTTATCGATAAACAGCATTGCATCATTGGCCTTTTCAGCGAGAACCTGATATTTTTGTAGTCTTTCATATAACAGGTTCCGTTCGGTGGTGTCTATTCCTATTCCGGCAAAATACCGTTTATTATCAATAGTTACTGAACTGGCAGTAAAGTACATGGGGATTTTTGTGCCATCCTTTTTTTGTAGATTGGCCTCGGCAAACCCAAATCCATTCTGGTTAACTATTTCAATTCCTTCTAAGATAGCCGTTTGACTCTTTTCATCTCCTTTATACCAATCCAATAAATTCATGTGGGCCAGCTCTTCTGAGGAATACCCTGTCATCTCCTCGTGTTTCTTGTTCCATCTCACTAACTTACTATTATCATCGTAGAGATAAATGATCCCCGGAGAACTATTAAATAAGGCATCTGTAAAGAATCTTTCTTTACTCAACTCGTTTTCTGCTCTAGTTTTCTCAACAATTTCTTCTTCCAAGCTAGTATTCATGTCCTGAAGCTGATTTGTACGCTCAATTACCTTGTTTTCTAATTCTTCATTTAATCGTTTAATTTCTTCTTCAACCTTTTGTCGTTTAGTAATTTCTTCTGCAAGCATAGCATTCGTCTCTTCGAGCATGGCATTGCTCTCTTCCAACTCTGCATTCATCTCTTCAAGCATGGCATTACTCGCTTCCAACTGAACATTAATCTCTTCAAGTTGCGTAGTCCTTCGTTTTATCCTTAGTTCAAGTTCGCTATTTAAACTTTTAATTTCTAATTCAGACTGTATTCTTTTATCAATCTCATGCTCTAAAGAAATATTTTTGAGAGCATACTTAGAGAGTTGCTGTACATTTAAGAAAAGAAACTTACTAATATTCTCAAATTGTACTTGGGGCATACGCTTAACCTTAGCTAATTCATTTTTAAAGACATCCTGCTTTATTCCAATGACATCTGCGTACTGTACTATATCATTCATTTCATAATCTTCTTCGTCGAGAACTTGCCCAATTAGCCAGTTAGCGATATGCTTCCCCGCAACGATGATGCTTGCTCCGCCATCAAGTAGCCCCGCACTGAAGCATCTTTGGATTTTAGGACCTTCCTTATTAGGGCTTCCAATGATTGAATCTGAAATTAGGCAATTTTTAAGCCCTTGTTCAGTTTTTCTTATTTCGTTACATAAACTACAAAAACCACTTGGTTCAGTGATCGGTGTGCCATCAGGCTCGGTGATGATTGAAGCCACACCCGTAGCGGCAGAAAACAAATCCTGAAGTTTTTGTATTTCCTTCAAATCAAAGAGCTCAGAAAACCTATATTCCTTAATTTTTGTATAGCTGTCGGTGGTCAATCGTTCGATCATCTTAATTCTCCTTGCTCTTTGATTAATGATACTTATCTTATATTATTATTGTTTTATTATTTAGCATTTATTTCAACATAAAACCCATTTTTCCTCTATATTACGTCAAAGCAGAATATTTCTTTTTTGTAATTTTTACCCATTTTAAGATAAATACGGAACACCCACTTGCATGAAGTGGGTGCCTTAAACGTGGATTAAACAATTTTAGTTTAGGGCATACTGTTTTTTAGAATTCGTAACGCCCTCAGAGTATTCCACCTGCTTGGTTCCCCTACTTTCTCCATCTCAAAATGAACTTCCCCTGGATATTTAGCCTGCATGGGCCATGTTCCATCAGCACTTTGTTTCATTTTAATAAGATCAATTGCCTCTTGCATTCTTGGATCATAAGGAACGTCCCCCAGATGAAAATAATCAAGTGCCCTCAGCACATCATAGCGCCATCTAGAAGGATAGGAGAACATCAGCATTTTATTATCGATAATTTCTCCTGTCTTATCGGATTTAAACAATCTATGCTGTAAAATAAATTCTCTTGATTTATTCTCAGCCTCTTGTAATTCGGATAATCGATAGCTATATCCGTTCTTCGAGTATTCCAGAATTCCCTCAATAACTGATATCGTGGAATGTAAGGAACTATGTACTGCACCTTTTCTGTTGAATCTACAGTTAAAACCACCGTCATTCATATGTTGTAATAAAATAAAATCGATAATAGAATGTAAATTAGCTTGGTTCACGCCAAAATACGAAGCATAATTTAAAACCATACCATTAATACAAACGTCACTTTGCTTTATAGTTCTAGATGGATTAATTCCTCCATCTGGACCTTTTTCATATTTAAAGATTGAACTAAGAGTTTCCTTTATCTCTCTGTTATCAGGAGCTATTGAAATATTTTTTAATTCCAGTAACGCGTAATGCTTATTAATCCATTTAGACTGGTAGAATCCCTGTCCTCCATGACCATTTGAATATAGACTATTTAAGAATTGTTTTCCCCAGCCTTCAAATTGAATGCGAGTTCTTAGTGCTTTTAAACTATTTAGATCCGATTCAAGTATATCCCTGTGAGTTTGATATTGTATCACAACATCACCTTTCAAAAGCCAGTCAATTACTTTAGTTGATGTCATCTTTTCAACTCCCCTTCTCTTATAAACCTACTGCCGGAAAGATACTAATCTCAGGGCAAACTCTAACTTTGACCCGCTAAGCGTAAACCGCAAATTTGAACCTCTGGCTTTCGAGCCTGTAATATCATTTGATTTCGGCCTCCATTTATTGGAATTATATCTGGAACCGTTTATCCAAAGCACGAAATTGTATTGCTTCAGCTAGATGCTCTGGAAGAATATCTGCGGAACCTCCTAGGTCAGCGATCGTGCGAGCAACCCTTAAAATTCGATCATGAGCGCGAGCACTAAGGTGTTGGCTATCAAAAACCTTATGCAGAAGATATTCCCCACTCGAAGTTAGCCTTCCAAATTCTTTGGTTTCCTTTGCCGTCATTTCCGCATTGGTTTTTGCCGGTCCTAGGCGAGCCCATTGCCTCTGACGGGCTACCATCACTCTCTCTCTGATTACACTAGAAGATACATTGTCATTGCTATTCTTTAACTCTGAATAATTCAGCCTTGGCACCTCTATATGCATGTCAAAGCGATCCAAGAGCGGACCGGAAATCCTGCCTCGATAGTTTTGGATTTGCATTGGTGTACACTGACAAACTCTTCCCTGATCACCGAAAAAACCACAGGGACACGGGTTCATACTTGCTATAACACTAACATGGGCTGGATAGGTAATACTCCCTGATTGTCGAGTGATCGTCAATTCACGATCTTCCAAAGGCTGCCGGAGACATTCCAGGACTTCTCGAGCAAACTCTGGCAACTCATCTAAAAAGAGCACACCATGATTCGCAAAACTTAACTCTCCCGGACGTAACTCACGTCCTCCCCCAATCATTCCCGCCTTTGTAACGGTATGGTGAGGACTTCGAAAAGGTCGATGTTGAACCAAAGTACCATTACAATTTAGTAATCCACAAACACTGTAAAGCTGAGTGACCTCAATGCTTTCCTGCTCGCTTAAGGGAGGAAGTATCCCTGAGTATGCTTTAGCCAGTAGTGTCTTTCCCGATCCTGGCGGTCCCACAAGGACGACATTATGTCCGCCCGCAGCTGCTATTTCTAAAGCCCTCTTCGCATGTTGTTGTCCATGAACATCTGTCCAGTCCACCTTGACTCCGTTATATAATTCTGGTTGCGGAGTCCGCGACATCGTGCCATCCTCAAAGCCACTTCCAGCTTCTATTCCCTTGACAATTTGTGCCAGACTAGCTGTACTATACGTCTCTAAGCCTGTCACCAAACGAGCTTCTGCCAGATTGTCTGGAGGAACAATCAAGCATAGCGTTTCGCTGATACGGCCTTCGTCTAAGCTAGATTCAATGTTTACTCTATCTAGGGTTATAGCCATAGTGAGTACACCTGGAACGGGGCGAAGGGTCCCCTCTAATGAGAGTTCTCCTGTCAAAACATACTGAATGGCTGATGGTAAACTACATTGCCCAGTCGCTGCAAGAATCCCGATCGCAATCGGCAGATCGAGACCCGATCCTTCTTTGCGCAAATCTGCGGGAGCCAAATTCACCGTTACCCGCTGCAGGGGAAACTGATAGCCTGAGTTACGTATCGCTGAACGAACTCGATCCCGAGCCTCTCTTACAGCAGTGTTCGGCAATCCGACGATATCAAAGCTTGGTAAACCATTCGCCACGTCAACTTCTACCCGGATCAGATGAGCTTGTAATCCAAGGACTGTCATGCCATATACCGCAGCGAACATACCTTGCCCTCCTAAAAACTATGATTTTTATAAAGCTATTAGAGTTATCCATAAGCCACAGTTATTAATAGTTTATCACAGGTACAGTACAGAAACTTGAAATACTACTAAAAAATCCCTATATCGACAATTAATTCTTTTATAACTTTCTCTAGTCCGATAATAAGTGTTATAAAAGAGACTGCCATCAGTTACTGATGGCAGTCTATCAAAAGGCCATGGAAATCTCCATGGCCTTTTGTCAACCCTAACTCTTTTTTTACAAACGTGGAAGCTCAATCCAAAAGGTCGTCCCTTTTCCCATATCACTTTCAACCCTAATATGTCCATAGTGAGCTTCTACAATTTGACGCACAATGGCTAATCCTAAGCCCATTCCTCCATCCTTGCGAGACCGTGCCTTATTTACTCTGAAGAAGCGATCGAAAATATAGGGCAAAGCTTCTTTGGGAATCCCTTCTCCTTCATCCTGAACCGCCAACCGCACTTGATTCTGTTCTTCCTCCAGAAAGACTCGAACTGTTTTTCCGCTCGGGGTATGACTTAAAGCATTATCTAAAAGATTAATAAAAACTTGCAGCAGTCGATCTGGGTCTGCATAGAGTTCACCGGATGCCTTAGAAATTTCAAGATTTACCCCTAACTCTTGAGCCCTTCCTTGAAAGCGTTGTTCAATATCCAGCATAAAGCTCTCCAGGTCAATAGCAATGGGTTGTGAAATTTGACCCCGTTCAAGCCGATTCATGTCTTGTAAGTCCTGAACCAGACGAGCCAACCGCTTGGCTTCTTCAAAGACCAAATCAAGGTATTCCTCTTGCTGATCTTTTGGTATCACACCATCCTGGATAGCCTCCAAGTAACCTTGTATCAGATGTAGGGGGGTTCTAAGCTCATGGGTGACACTGGCTAAAAACTCTCGTCGACTCTTTTCCGCTCGTAAAGAAGCGGTGACATCGCGTAGAACCGCAACATGTCCGCCAAACCCTTCTTTATCTGCCAAAGGGGCCATAACGACTTGTAAGACTTGGATTCCAAGTGAAATCGTTGCATAGTTCTCCAACCGACCCTCGCTGAGCACCATCGTCTGAAGGAAGCTAACAATTTGGTCCTTGCGTTCCTGGATTTCAACGTCATTTTCTTGCCATAACCCTTTTGCAGAATCATTAGCATATAGAATTTTTCCGCCATAACTCAGCATTACAACCCCATCGCTAATGCCTTCAATGATCCCTTGAAGTAAATTTTTCTCTCGCGAAAGCCATTCCATATGGTTTTTGAGGCTTTCCCCCATTGAATTTAAGGCTTCGGCCAACTCTCCAATCTCATCGTTACTTGCTACTCCCAAGATAGGCATGAAATCCCCTTTTGCCATTCGGGTCGCACCTCTTTGCATTAAGGCAAGAGGCCGTGTAACCTGTCTTGCAAAGAAAAGGCTGACCACAGTAGCTAAGAAAACAGCAATCAGAGAAGCGTAGAGAATCAGTCGGCGAAATGTCGCTATACTTTCTTGAATAGGTATCGGCGAACTCCCTAATAAAACAACCCCTTGAACAGGTTTAGATCCGACTGGAGCTGCAGCAAGCAGCATGGCTTGCGCTCGGCCATTCACGGGTAAAGCCTTAATCGAAATGGTTTTTCCTGTTAAGACTTCTTCTAAATATCCTTGAGTAAAGAAGTCTGAGGGTTGTAAGTCGCGAGACCATCCACTTAATGGACTTCCAACCAAACCTCCAAGATGCCATTCTATAACACTTCGTTGCTCTTGGGGCGTCGTAGAACCTGACATCAAAATGACATCTCCTTCTGGATCAAGGAGGACCAATTGGGTTCCCGAAGTAAGTCTAAGTTTCTCCAGTAAGTTTACACGTCCACTCCAACTTGGCAGTGTCTCCAATTGCTTTGATATCTCATTTGCCTCAGCACGAAGTGTCTCTAACTTTTGCTTTAGGTAGAAATCCCCAAAAAGCCAAGTTATCGTCAGCCCTAAGCCGCCAAGGACCGTGAGAATAAGAATGGTCGTTGCTAACCATAGCTTTATAGAAATATTCCATGTGTAGCGCATTTTCACGCAAATAACACCTGTCTTTTCTCCTTGACGTTGATTTTAGGTTGTTAATTGACTATCTCTGAATCAAATTTATAACCCACGCCCCATACGGTAACCAGCATTTGCTTCACATTTGGATGGGCCAGTTTCTCTCGTAACTTTTTAACATGCGTGTCTACAGTTCGGGCATCCCCATAAAAATCATACCCCCAAACTGTTTCCATAAGCTGCTCACGTGAGAATACTCGTCCACGATTCTTAGCCAAAAAATAGAGCAAGTCAAATTCCAGAGGAGTTAAGTTAATGACATCGTCTCCTATGCTAACCCGATGTCTCTCTTTATTTATACAAAGCAATCCAGCGCATATCTCGGTCGTAACCGGATGGAGCTTTCCTGTAGACCGACGCAAGAGAGCTTTGACTCGTGCGACTAATTCTTTGGTGCTGAACGGTTTGACCAGATAATCATCGGCGCCCAGTTCAAGCCCCAACACACGATCAAACTCCTCCCCACGGGCGGTCAGCATAATGATCGGGATCGCTGAACTCTCCCGTACTTCCCGACAGACACGCCAGCCATCAATGTCGGGCATCATAAGATCCACAATTAAAAGCGAAAATTGACCAGCACGAAACTTCTCCAAAGCAACTCGCCCATCCTGTGCTTCCTCAACGGCATACCCCTCTCGTTCGAGATATAACCTTACTAAGCTTCGAATTTTCTCTTCATCATCGACGATTAAGATCGGATCCAATTTGCAAACTCTCCTTTGGTACAACAATTATTACCGAAAAGATCTGATTAATACTAGTTTAGCATCCATTTGTGAAAATTGTGTGATCAAAACAGCAACCCTTTATAAAGCCGCTTTAATCCAGTTCACTTCAGAGCTTTCCCCAAGCTGACGGATTGCAACCACATCAAATCTTAGACTAGGCCAGTTTTTATAGCCTTGTTGCATTATATAGCCTCTCGGAATTCAAGGGGTGGGAACGGCGGATATATGGAAAATGAGCTGGAAATTCGCGATAAACGAGGGTAATTCTTAAGACAGAAAAGGATTTTTAATAATGGGTATAGCAAACAAACGTCACAGTGCCCTTTTTAAAAACTAAAAAACGTTAAGCAGTCTGAGGAAAAATCCATGATTTAAGATCCTTGAA
>Ga0209347_1001166_pt1 | contig 47376 bp, 41 predicted proteins | sample AutmiccommuBRH23_FD_187382 | JGI IMG/M metagenome (GOLD analysis project Ga0209347, IMG submission 187382) | Deep subsurface microbial communities from Mt. Terri, Switzerland - Autotrophic microbial communities BRH/23 (SPAdes) (version 2) | ecosystem: Environmental > Aquatic > Deep subsurface >... | reverse complement strand
GGCGGCGTCACGACGGCTCGCCGATGCGCCGCATCGCCTTCGCCGCCGCTCCTGGCCGGCGAGCTTAGAGACGTGACGCAGACCCCACCGGGATACATTCTCACGCTCTGAGGTGCCCCGCGCAGCGGGGCCACGAAGGGCCGATCGGCCGCATCCTCGCCCTCACTCGCCCGTGAGCGCCCGCGTCAGCGCCGACCCCGCATCCTCAAGGTCGGCGATCACGTCGAAGTGGTGACGCCCCGGCGACTCCGCCGCCGTCGTCTCGGCGCCGAGGCCGGCCCAGATGTTCGCCAGCAGGGCGTTCTGGCGGCGGAACTCCGGCCGCTCGCGGTCGCCGGCGACGCAATGCACGCGGACACCCTCGATCGGGACCTGCAGCGCGGCACTCTCGGCCGTCGCCTCGGCGGCGTCGAGCCCGAGGGTGGCGTTCATCCGGGTGCGCAGCAGCGGGCGCAGGTCGTGCAGGCCGCTGATCGAGATCACCCGCGCCAGCCGGGCGCGCAGATGGAACGCCAGAGGGCCGTCGCGGCAGGCCATGCGGCTGACCAGCTGCCCGCCGGCGGAGTGCCCGGACAGGGCGATCGCTCCCTCGACCCGGGCAGCGGCGGCCGAGATCGCCCGCGCCGCCTGCCGGGTGATCCCGGCAATGCGGGCCTCCGGGCACAGCGTGTAGCTCGGCAGCGCCACCGCCCAGCCGCGGGCCACCGCGCCGGCGGCCAGGTGCGACCAGCTCGACTTGTCGAAGGCCATCCAGTAGCCGCCGTGGACGAACACCGCCAGACCCAGCGGCTCGCCCTCGGGCCGGAACAGGTCGAGGCGGTCGCGCGCGGCGGGGCCGTAGGCGAGGTCGATTTCGGCCCGGCCGGCGGCGGCCAGCCCAGCGCGGAAGGCGGCGGCCGCCGCCGCCCAGCGCTGCGGGTAGTCGGCGGCGCCGGCGATGTGCGGGCCGTTGGCGTAGGCGTCGTCCCAGTCCATGATCGGCGGATCCTTTGGTGAGCTTCAGAGCCATGACCGATTTCGCGAAGACCCGGGAACTGTTCCATCTGCCCGAGGGCATCGTCTACCTCGATGGCAATTCGCTCGGGCCGTTGCCGAAGGCGGCGCAGGCGCGGGTCGCGCAGCTGCTGACTGCGGAGTGGGGCGAGCGGCTGATCCGCGGCTGGAACGACTGCGGCTGGATGACCCAGCCGAGCCGCGTCGGCGACCGCATCGCCGGCCTGATCGGCGCCGAGCCTGGGACCGTGACCACCGGCGACACCCTGTCGATCAAGGTCTACCAGGCGCTGGCGGCTGCGCTGGACATGCGGTCCGGCCGGCGGGTGATCCTGTCCGACACCGGCAATTTCCCGACCGACCTGTATATGGCCTCGGGGCTGATCGAGACGCTGGGCCGCGGCCATGCCCTGCGCCTGGTCGAGCCGGAGGCGGTGGAGGCCGCGATCGACGACGATGTCGCGGTGCTGCTGCTGACCGAGGTCGACTACCGCACCGGCCGGCTGCACGACATGGCGCGGCTGACCGCGAGGGCTCACGCCGCCGGCGCGCTGACGGTCTGGGACCTGGCGCATTCCGCCGGCGCGCTGCCGGTCGACCTCGCCGGTGCCGGCGCCGATTTCGCGGCCGGCTGCACCTACAAGTACCTGAATGGCGGCCCGGGGGCGCCGGCCTTCGTCTACGTGGCACCCCGCCACGCGGCGGTCGCCAGGCCGGCGCTGTCCGGGTGGATGGGGCATGAGGCACCCTTCGCCTTCGACCTCGACTACCGGGCCGGCGAGAGGATCGAGCGTATGCGGGTCGGCACCCCGCCGGTGATCGCGCTCGCCGTGTTGGAGGCGGCGCTGGACGCCTGGGAGGGTGTCGACATGGCCGATGTCCGGCACGCCTCGATCGCGCTGGGCGACCTGTTCATCGCCGAGGTGGAGCGGCGCTGCCCGGGCCTGGAGCTGGGCAGCCCGCGCGATGGCCGGGCACGCGGCAGCCAGGTATCGTTCCTGTTCGACGAGGGCTATGCCGTCATGCAGGCGCTGATCGCCCGCGGCGTCATCGGCGATTTCCGCGCGCCCCGGACCATGCGCTTCGGCTTCACGCCCCTGTATATCGGCGAGGCCGAGGTGATGGCGGCGGTCGCCACCCTGGAGACGGTGATCGCCGGCCGGCTGTGGGACCGTCCGGAGTACCGCCGGCGGAGTGCCGTGACGTGAGCCGGCCCGACGATTCCGCTCAATATGACCCCGCCGCCGAGGGCGCGCAGATGGCGTTCGACGGACGGATGTCCTATTCCGACTACCTGCGGCTCGACCAGATCCTCGGCGCCCAGACCCGGCTGTCGTCGGCCCATGACGAGATGCTGTTCATCATCCAGCACCAGACCTCGGAGCTGTGGATGCGGCTGGCGATCCACGAGATCGCCGCGGCCCGGGCGGCGATCGCCGCCGACGACCTGCAGCCGGCCTTCAAGATGCTGAGCCGGGTGTCGCGGATCTTCGAGCAGCTCAACGGCGCCTGGGACGTGCTGCGCACCATGACGCCGAGCGAGTACACGCAGTTCCGCACCGACCTCGGCCAGTCGTCGGGCTTCCAGTCGCACCAGTACCGAGAGATCGAGTACATGCTGGGCAACCGCAACCGCGCGATGCTGCGCCCGCATGCGCACCGCCAGGAGATCCATGCTGCACTCGCCGCCGAACTGGCGCGGCCCAGCCTGTACGACGAGGCGTTGCGGCTGCTGCATCGCAGCGGCGTCGCCGTGCCGGAGGCGGTGCTGGCCCGCGACCTCGGCATGCCGCACCATGCCGACGACGGCGTGGTCGAAGCCTGGCGTGTCGTCTATGCCGACCCGCCGGGGCATTGGGATCTGTACGAGCTGGCGGAGAAGCTGGTGGACCTGGAGGATTATTTCCGGCGCTGGCGCTTCAACCACGTCACCACGGTGGAGCGGATCATCGGCTTCAAGCGCGGCACCGGCGGCACCGGCGGTGTGAGCTATCTGCGGCGGATGCTGGAGGTGGAGCTGTTCCCCGAGCTCTGGCGCGTCCGTACGGTGCTGTGAGCGCCCGGGTGCAACGCGCCGGAACCGAGGCCGGGCTGCTGCCGATGGCACCGGCACCGGTGGATGCCGTGCAGGCGGCGCTGACCGCGGCGCAACTCGGGGATGCCGACGCGCTGTACGGGTATTTCGCGGAGCTGCGCCGCGCGGTCGACCCGGCGCTAGCCGCGCGCTTTCCGGAATTCGCCGGCAAGCCATACCCGCTCGGGCGCTGCCGCGAGATCCGCGACGCCGTGGTCGAGCTGCTGCAGGAGCGGGCGGGCGCGCCACGGCCGGGCGTCGAGACGGCGATCGCCAGCTTCATCCGCGGCGGCGGGATCGCCCGCAAGATCTGGGGCGTGCTGCGCGACACCTACTTCCAGAACGCCATCCAGCTCGGCGCCTGGTATGTTGACGTCGCCAACGACACGGTGGTCGCTGCCAAGCCGCCGGTCGAGATCCTGGCCATCGCCGAGGTCGACATGGTGGCGCTGCGCGACTTCCGGCACTTTGCCGAGATTGCCGGGCGGTACTGGAAGGCCGAGGTCTATCGCAACTCGGTGTTCCCGCGGCTGGCGGCGTTCTTCCCGCTGATCGTGGTCTACCCCGATGGCATCGCCGAGCCGGGTGTCGGCTCCGACCAGCTGACCGAGCTGACCCGGCGTGCGGCGTTCCGGCCGTCGCTGGAGGCGCTGGCGGCGTTTGTCGATCCGCCGCCGGAGGTCGCCGCGCGGCTGGCGCGGCGGGCGGGCGACGAGCCGCTGCTGCAGACCTCGGGCGACCCGCTGCGCTGTACCGAGGAGCACGCGGCACTCGGGCGCCACCACGACCTCGATTTCCGCCGGCAATGCGTCGCGGCGTTCCGGCGGGTGAGCGCCGGGTCGCCGCGGGCGTGAGGCGCATACCGTCGCGATCGCTGCGGGTCGCGGCGGTGCGGCCGACATTGTTGAGCGACACCGAGAGGTCGCGCAGACTCTGCGGGGTTTTCAGAGACGGGCCGAATCATCTCGGCGCGGACAGCGACACCGCGGGAAAGGAGGCCTTATGAAGAAGGGTAGTGCCAAGACTCTGGCGCCGGAGCAGAAGGCCACCCGTCGTCATTCCGGACGGACGCGCCGCCCCGGCGCGGCCGAGCCGGAACCCACGGGGCGACGGGCATAGGCAGCTGCAAGTGCTGCGCGTCGGGTGGGTTCCGGCTCTGCGCGACTACGTCGCTCCGGCCGGAATGACGACAAGGTAGGGGCGGCGCCGGGGCAGCCTGCGATCGCAATATGGCCAAAGTCGTGCTCAGACCGTGCTCTCCGCCCGCGGGCTGTCCGGCACGTCGACGGTGATCGTCGCCTCGCCGCCGCCCTCCAGCCGGTGGAAGGCGTCCTGCGGGCGGTCGAGGGCGCGGCGATCGCCGCCTTCATCCGCGCCAGCGGCGTCGGCCGAAGGATCTGGGGCGTGCTGTGCGATACCTACTTCCAGAACGCCCCCCAGCTCGGCGCGTGGTATGTCGACGTCGCCAAGGACACCGTGGTAGCCAGAAAGGCCGCCGGTCGAGGTGCTGCCGCTGGCCGACGCCGGCATGGTGGCGGTGCGCGACCGCCGACATGGCCGGGCGCTACTGGAAGGCCACGGTGTTCCGCAACTCGGTGTTCCCGCGGCTGGCGGCGTCTTCCCGCGGGTGATCGTGTACCCGGACGGCGTCGCCGAACCTGGCGTCGGCTCCGACCAGTTGACCGAGCTGACCCGGCGTGCCGCCTTCCGGCCGTCGCTGGAGACGCTGGCGGCGTTTGCAGATCCGCCGGCGGGCGTCGCCCGGCGGCTGGCGCGGCTGGCGGGTAGCGATCCGCTGCTGGGACCCGGCGGCAACGCGGTCGCGGCGGTCGAGGCGTGCATCGCCGCCTGCCGGCACGAGGACCTGGAGTTCCGCCGGCAATGCGTGGCGGCCTGGCGGCGGGAGAGCGCTTCGGCGCCCGTGTGATGCCGCGACCGACCGGACGCTAGTCGTCGCAGCTCATGTCGCAGTAGTACCAGTACTTGGTCCTGCGCGCCGCATCAGTGTCCGGGAACCGGATCTTCAGGATCTCGAAGGCGCGGCGGCCGGCCGGCTTGCCGTCGATCTCGCCGAGGTCGTTGCGCTTGCCGAGCAGTACGATCTCGCGCAGCGCGTCGGCCATCACGTCCTTCGGGGCGAACAGGCGCTTCAGCCGGTTGCCGGAGCCATGATCGGCCCACCGGACAACTACCTCGGCGAGCCGGCGCGAGAGCCCTTCGCGTGGTCCGAGCCGGCTGATCTCTTTCCAGGCGATCAGGTGGCGGAGCCGCAGACCGCTGCGATCAGGGCCTTCCGGTAGGGCTGTAGGGTTGGCGACGATCGCGAATTCGGGGGATTCGGCGTCGTAGCTGCGGCTGTGGGCGCGTTCCAGCACGCCTACGTTGAACCTGAGCATGCCCTCATAGGCACGCCAGCGGTGCGGCAGCAGCAGCAAGGTCTCGAGATCGCGCTGCAGGAAGTCTGCAGAACGAAACTCGGGAGGAAGGTCGACGCCGCGCTTCGACTGGTGCCGCAGCCAGACCGCCTCGTCGAAGTAGTAGCTGTCGGAACCCTCGACGGTGAGCCACAGCGACCTGTCGGGAAGGGCCAGCGCCAGCAGAGCCAGGCGAACCTCAAGCGGCCAGGACAGCGAGATCGTGCCGGCGGCCTGCCGTACCGGCTCCGGACTCTCCCGCAGTATCTCGGAGATCATCGCCGCAGCCGCCCGGTCCTGCCTGAGTGCGAAGCGGCGCAGGAAGGCAACCGTCAGGAAGCGGGCGCGATCTTCTGAGGAGCGACCGGCGCCACGGGCGAAGTCTGCAAGGTCTGCTGCGGAAAGAACGTTGAGCGCACGCACCGTCCGTGGGTCGAGGGGCGTGTCCGCATGGACCGCGATCAACTCGTCGACTGTCGACGAGAAGTAGGTGCGGGCGACGTTCACCCAGGACTGAAAGCTCGCGGCAAGCGCCGCTGGTAAAGTGCTAAAGCTTCTGTCCGACTTCAATGGGCCGGATAGGGCATCGCCATGCAAGGCGGCATTCCAAGCGTGTTCCATGACCGCGTTTCTTAGGGCTGCCAACTGAAGGGGCGCCGGAAGTGCGCCGGCTTCGAAGGCGATAGCGTGGTGGCCGGCCCTGGCGTTCTCGAACCTGCCGATCATCAACGCGGCGTACTCGCCCGGTGAGGCGGTGCAGTCGTCGACGCCGAGCAGCCAGGCGTCCTGGACGCGCATCAGCGCCTCGTCGAGCGCGTCGTCGCGCGGGTGCCGGGTGATCAGCGCCGCGACCGCCCATTCGATCCCATCGCCAACCTGAAATCGGGCAAAGGCATGGGCGCGCAGACGTTCGAAGGCCCGTGACAGCCAGTCCGCGTAGGACCCGAGATGCCAGGCGACCGACCATGATGCGTGGGATGCCGCCAATGTCACCTGGAGCCAGTCGACCAGCGGTTCCGTCCGGGCAAGCGCGTGGATTGCCTCCTCTCCATCTGAAAAGTCGAACCTCGGCGTCTCGGTCAGCCACCAGTCCGGAGTGTGGATGCTGCGGATGACAGTCGCGAGGTCCGCCAGCGTCGCCACCACGTATCGATCGCTGTCCGATACCTCTCCGGTACCGGTCGCGACCGGGAGCCACTCGCGGAACGCCGCCACCGGCCAGCCGCGATCGTCGGATCTGTGAGCCTCAACCGCATCGTGGTACGAGAGATCATCGGCGTCACGGAACCGCTGGTCGGGAAGACCCCGCCACAGGCGGTACAGATCGAGAGTTGCGCCGGTGTTGTCGTGCCCCCAGGACCGACTGTGGTTGCCGCCGGAATACAGCGTTCCGTACTTGCCATAGGCGGCGTCCAGCATCTGCCGGGCCGCTTCGTACTTGCCGTCGCAGGCGGGTGCGGCAAGCACGCCGCCGGCTGCCAGAATGATTGGCAGGCCGATCAGCGCGGCTTGCAGCCATGCCGGCCATTTGAGCATTGTCCCCCTCCGTCCTTCCCCGCCGCGGGAGCGGCACCGCGAAGTGCACGCTAACATTGCGCGTGGGGCGACTCTGAGGCGGAAATCCCGCCGATTGCGGCGGTTCGGCGGCGGTTTTGCCTACACCGTGCTCTCCGCCCGTGGGCTGTCCGGGACGTCGACGGTGATCGTCGCCTCGCCGCCGCCCTCCAGCCGGTGGAAGGCGTCCTGCGGGCGGTCGAGCGCGAAGGTCTGGTCTCGCGTGAGGCCGAGGTAGAGGCCGCGCATCACCTTGTTGACCACGCCGTGCGCGACCACGACATGCACCCCGCCGGCGGCCCGGCACTCCGCCAGGAACGGCCGCAGCCGGTCCTGCACGTCCTGGGTGCTCTCGCCGTTCGGATAGCGGTAGTTCCAGGGGTCGGCATCCCGGCGCCGCGCCTCCTCGGGATGCGCGCGGTCCAATGCCGACCAGCCGGGCGCGCCGTCCCAGTCACCGAGCGTGATCTCCTTCAGGCGCTCGTCCCATTCGATCGCCGCGTAGTCGACGCCGAGATGCTCGGCGACGATCGCCGCCGACTGCCGGGTGCGGCCGAGCGGGCTGGCCACCAGGCGGAATCGCGTGCCGTTCAGCATCGTGGCCAGCCTGCGCCCGACCGCGTCGATCTGGGCGAGGCCGAGCCGGGTGAGCGGGGCGTCGAGCTGGCCCTGCAGCCGGCCGGCGCGGTTCCAGGTGGTCTCGCCGTGGCGCAGGAGGTACAGGGTCTCGATCATGCACCATCGATTAGCCCAAGCCGCGGCGCGGAAAAAGGCCCTATTCCGCCACGGCGGATTCCGATATCTCCGGGGCCTGCGAACCAGGAGGACGGCATGACCGGGCGCGCGATTCTCGACAGCCTTCGGCGCGACGTGGCGGAGCTGGCGGAGACCGGCATCGTGCAGGTCGCCCAGCACGGCTGGGACAAGCCGGGCCTGGTGCCCCTGTGGTTCGGCGAGGGCGACCAGCCGACGCCGGAGTTCATCTGCGACGCCGCCGCCGAGGCGCTGCGCCGCGGCGAGACCTTCTACACCGACCAGCGCGGCATCCTGCCGCTGCGCGAGGCGCTGGCGCGCTACACCCAGCGGACCTTCGGCGTCGAGGTGAGCACCGACGAGGTCAGCCTGGTGACCGCCGGCATGTCGGCGCTGTATCTCGCCATGGACATGCTGATCGAGCCCGACGACGAGGTCGTCGCCATCGGCCCGGTGTGGCCGAACATCTACTCCACCGTCGAGGTCCATGGCGGCGTGGTGAAGCACGCCTCGATCGACCTGGTCGACGGCGAGTGGCGGCTCGACCTCGACCGGCTGTTCGCGCTGGCCGGCGAACGCACCAAGGCGATCTTCGTGAACTCCCCCGGCAACCCGACCGGCTGGATGATGGAGAGCGACGAGCAGCGCGCGCTGATGGAGTTCGCGCGCGCCCGCGGCATCTGGGTGATCGCCGACGAGGTCTATCACCAGCTGGTGTTCGATCGCGACGTCGCACCGTCCTTCCTGCAGGTGGCGAGCCGCGACGACCGGCTGATCGTCGTCAACTCCTTCTCCAAGTCCTGGCTGATGACCGGCTGGCGGCTCGGCTGGCTGACCCATCCGGCCGCCCTGGCGCCGACCATCGCCAAGCTGGTGCAGATCACCACGTCGGGCGTGCCGCAGTTCCTGCAGCGCGCGGCGATCGCCGCGGTCGAGGACGGCGACCACGTCACACGCGACCTGCGGGCCCGCTGCAAGGTCGGCCGCGACCTGGTGTTCGACCGGCTGGAGTCCTGGCCGAAGCTGCGGCTGGCACGTCCGAAGGCGGCGTTCTACGCGTTCTTCGCGGTCGACGGCATGACCGACAGCGTGGCCTACGCCAAGCGCATCATCGACGAGGCCAATGTCGGGCTGGCGCCGGGCTCGGCCTTCGGGCCGGCCGGCGAGGGCTATCTGCGGCTGTGCTTCGCCGCCAGCGAGGCGACCCTGCAGCGCGGCCTGGACGCCCTGGAGCCGATGCTCGGCGTCGGGGCCGACCAGCGGCGCAGTGCCTGACATAGAGCTGCGGATCCTCGGGACGGAGGCGGGTGCATCGATGCGGCGATCGATGTATCCTGAGATCATGATGCGAGGGCCAACCGCATGGCGCTGAGGCCGACCGGACCGGGTGAACCGCAGGTTCCGGCACCGCGGCCGCGTCCCGCCGGGGTGCCGGGCCGCGCCGGCGCGGTCGCAGCGCCGCCGCCCGTCCGCAGCCGCCCGGAGCGTGGTTACCGGCTGAGGACCGCGACCTCGCCGGACGAGATAGAGCGCCAGATCCAGCGATTGATGACGTTGATCGCCAACGACAACATCGATCCCGACGCGCCGCCCGGAAGCTATCTCAACCTGCTGGTCTGACACTCACCCAAGGACCGGCGCCAGCAGGGCGAGGCCGGACAGCCCGAGCAAGACCAGCAGCACCCGCGCGAATGCCTTGTCGTCGATCCGCCGGTACAGGCTGAAGCCGAGCCAGGCGCCGAGGCCGATCGCCGGGAGGGCGGCCACCAGCAGCCCGCCGACCTCGGCGGTCAGTCGCCCCTGCGCGGCATACACCGTCAGCGTCACCATGTGCATGGCGGTGTTGAACAGCTGGAACACGCTGCGCTGGCGGTCCTTCGGCCAGCGCCGCAGCGAGCACCAGATCGTCGGCAGGATCCCCGACAGCCCGGCGAAGCCCCCGAGCACGCCGCCGCCCAGGCCGACCGCAGCGTCGGCGAGGCGGCTCTCGATCCGCAGCGCCGGCAGCCGGCGCGCGGCCAGCACCGACACCGAGTACAGCACCAGCAGCGCGCCGGCGGCGTGCCGGAAGGTATCGGCCGACAGCACCGACAGCAGTGCCGCGCCGAGCGGCACGCCGCAGATGCCGCCGACGACGAAGGGGAGGGCTGCCCGCCAGTCCAGGCGCCGCCAGATCATCGGTAGAACGATGAGCTGCACCGCCAGCGACGAGGCGACCACCAGCGGCGAGATCACTCCGGGTGGCAGGAAGTGCGCGTACAGGCCGAGGGTGATGGCGGCGAAGGCGAAGCCGGCCAGGCCGCTGGCGACGGCGCCGAACAGCGAGCCGGCCACGACCACCAGCAGGACGAGCGGGTCCGCGGGCATCATCAGGTCCGGTGGGCCGGCGACGCCGCGCCGGTCACCGGGTCGGGAAGGCCGTCACCAGCCGGCAGTTGCCCTGCCCGGTGGCCTCGAGGATGACCCTGATGCCGTGCGCCGGAACGCCCGAGGCGTTGCCCCGCTCGACCAACAGGCCGATCGGCTGCTCGAAGGCCATGCGGACCTCGGCGCGCTCCCCGGCCTTGGCCCGGCGAGCCCAGCTGTCATAGGCGTCCTCGTCCGGTCGCAGGGCGGCGTTGATGACCTGACCGGCGGTTCGGGGGTCGGGGAACGAGCTGACGGACCGGCTCTCCGGCTCCTTGGCGAGATGCGCCACCAGCTCGCTGGCGTTGCGGCCGACGTGCCGGTCCATGGTATCGCCGCCGAGCCGCTCCTGCTCCTGGAGCCAGCTGTCCGAATACTTGCTGGGCACGCATTTCGCGTCAGCCGAAGCCGCTGCCAGCGTCAACACGGCGATAACCACCGCCGCGCCGCCCCCCATCTGCCGCATTCCCCGCCTCTTGGTCAGCCCATGGCCTTCTGGAGATTCTCGTCCAGTTTGCCAAGGAATTGATGCGTTGTCAGCCACGGTTGATCGGGGCTGATGAGGAGCGCCAGATCCTTGGTCATGAAGCCGTCCTCGACGGTGTCGACGCAGACCTTCTCCAGGGTCTGCGCGAACCGCGCCACCTCGGGGGTGCCGTCGAACTTGGCGCGATATTCCAGACCACGGGTCCAGGCAAAGATCGACGCGATCGGGTTGGTCGAGGTCTCCTTGCCCTGCTGGTGCTGGCGGAAGTGACGGGTCACGGTGCCGTGCGCCGCCTCGGCCTCGACGGTCTTGCCGTCCGGGGTCATCAGCACCGAAGTCATCAGGCCGAGCGAGCCGAAGCCCTGGGCGACGGTGTCGGACTGCACGTCGCCGTCGTAGTTCTTGCAGGCCCACACGAAGGCGCCGGACCACTTCAGCGCCGAGGCGACCATGTCGTCGATCAGCCGGTGCTCGTAGACGATGCCCTTGGCCTTGAACTTGTCGGCGAACTCCTCCTCGAAGACCTGCTGGAACAGGTCCTTGAAGCGGCCGTCATAGGCCTTGAGGATGGTGTTCTTGGTCGAGAGATACACCGGCCAGCCGAGGTCGAGGCCGTAGTTCAGGCAGGCGCGGGCGAAGCCGATGATCGATTCGTCCAGGTTGTACATGGCCATGGCCACGCCGCCGCCCGGGAAGTCGAACACGTCGAAGGACATCGGCTTGCCGCCGTCCTCCGGCTGGAAGGTGAGGGTGAGCTTGCCCTTGCCGGGCACCACGAAGTCGGTGGCGCGGTACTGGTCGCCGAAGGCGTGGCGGCCGATCACGATCGGCTGGGTCCAGCCCGGCACAAGACGCGGCACGTTCTTGCAGATGATCGGCTGGCGGAACACGGTGCCGCCCAGGATGTTGCGGATCGTGCCGTTCGGCGACTTCCACATCTTCTTGAGCTTGAATTCCTCGACGCGCGCCTCGTCCGGGGTGATGGTCGCGCACTTCACGCCGACGCCGTACTGCTTGATGGCGTTGGCGGAGTCGATGGTCACCTGGTCGTCGGTGGCGTCGCGATACTCCATCCCGAGGTCGTAGTACTTCAGGTCGACGTCGAGGTAGGGGAGGATCAGCTTCTCCTTGATCATCGCCCAGATGATCCGGGTCATCTCGTCGCCGTCGAGCTCGACGATCGGGTTCGCCACCTTGATCTTGGCCATCGAATGCTCCCACTCACACACGAAGATTCCCGCAGGACCGGCGGGCGCGGCAACATATCACCGGGGCCGGGCAACGCAAGCCGGGCCGACGCCGCACCGGCGCGCGCGGGCGCTTCCAGCCCCGCCGATCACAGCCACTTCGACGAGACGTCTCCCCCGGCCGGCGCCGCGAAGGCGTCGACCGCGTCGAACACCGCGTCGACCGAGGTCACGACCGTGAACAGGCTGCGGTTGGCCGGCCGCGTGAAGCCGGCCTCGATGGTGTGGTCGATCAGCGCCAGCAGGGGCTGCCAGAAGCCCGCGACATCGACCAGCACCACCGGCTTGGTCGACAGCCGCAGCTGCGACCAGGTCAGCACCTCGAGGGTCTCGTCCAGGGTGCCGAGGCCGCCCGGCAGCACGACGAAGGCGTCGGCGCGCTCGTACATCGCGGCCTTGCGCGCATGCATGCTGTCGGTGACCACGAGCTCGCTCACCGCACCGTGCCCGACCTCCAGGTCCATCAGGAAGCGTGGAATGATGCCGGTCACCCGCGCCCCGCGCTCCAGCGCCGCGTCGGCGACCAGCCCCATCAGGCCGACACGCCCACCGCCATACACCAGTTCGTCGCCCCGTTCGGCGATCAGGTGGCCGAACTCGGTCGCGGCGGCGCGGTAGCGGTCGTCCACCCGGCTCGATGAGCCGCAGAACACGCAGAGGCGGCGGGGTTGATAGGCTGGTGTCTCGATCGTCATGGCGCCGTCTTTGGCATCGCGCGGAGCGGCGGTCAACCGGGGCGGCGAGGGCCGCGCCGATTGTAACGGAACCGGGACGGGATTAAGGTCGCCCCAGCATCGCACGGCTAGCGGATCGATGGTCGCGAAACCAGTAACCGTCGGCGTCGTCGGGGTCCTCGTCCTGGCGTCCGCCCTTGTCCTCAACTACTTCGTCCTGCCGGGCGACGAGAGAGAGACCGCGACCGCGGTCGGGACGCCGTCGGCGCCCGTCGGCACCGCCGTGAAGCCCGGCGAGGCGCCGAAGCGGACGCCCGCACCTGCCGGCACCGCCGTCAGGCCGGCGGCCCCGGGCACCGCCGTCACCGGGACCGCCACCGGGACCGCCACCGGGACGCCGCCGCCGAAGCCGGCGCCTTCGGCGGAGCCGAGCTTCGACGTGGTCCGGGTCGATCCCGACGGCAACACCGTATTGGCAGGCCGCGGCGCGCCGAATTCCGAGATCGCCATCATGGACGGTGGCGAGGAGATCGGCAGGGTGACCACCGACAGCCGCGGCGAGTGGGTGTTCATCCCGCCCGCCAAACTGGCGCCCGGCCAGCGCGTCTTGTTCCTGCGGCAGTCCGGTGCGGCGCAGTCCGCCTCGACCGGCGAAGTATCCGATTCCGTCGTGCTGGTGATCCCCGAGAAGGGCAAGGACATCGCCGGGCGTCCGGCGAGCGAGCCGAGCATGCCGCTGGTCGTCGTGGTCCCGAAGGACGACCCCGGCGAGGGCGGCAAGTCAGTGGCGCGGGTGCTGCAGGCGCCGGCGGCCGGTCCGCTGGGCGGCAGCGCCACTGCGCCGACCCGGTCGAGTGCCGCTGCCCCGGCGCGCGAGCCGGTCGCCCCCGGGGCGACCGCCGGCGGCTCGGCGACGGCCGGCTCGGTGACGGCCGGCTCGGCGACGGCCAGTACGAGCCCTACGGGTGCCGGCGCCGCCGGTACGGCCACGGCCGGAAGCGCTGCAGCCGGAAGCGCTGCGGCCGGAAGCGCTGCGGCCGGAAGCGCTGCGGCCGGCACCACCGCAGCTGGAAGTGCCGTCGCCCCCACGACAGAAGCGTCCCGGACGGCCTCGCTTCCGGTCGCGACCTCGGGCGCGACATCGGCCCCATCCAACACACCGGCGCCCGCCGAACCGGCGCCCGCTGAACCGGCGCCGAGCAGCTCGGCGTCCACCGGCCCGGCGTCCACCGCCTCGGCATCTGGCGCCAGCGCGCCGACCCGACAGGCATCGACCGAGCCGGCGCCAGGCGCTGCAACGTCACCACCTGCCGAGACGGCTGCCGCTCGGCCGTCCGCGCCGCTTCCGGTCGAGACGGCGGCGGCTGCTCCGGCGACGCCGCCCGTCCAGAGTGCGGCCGGCCCCGGCGTCTCCGCGTATCCGGAGACGGCGGCCGGGAGCGCCGGGCAGGCGGGTGCCGACAAGGTGGCGGTCGACGTGATCGATTACGACGACAAGGGCGAGGTGGTGTTCAGCGGCCGCAGCGACCCGGGCGCCCGGGTCGAGGTGTACATCGACGACAAGAGTGTCGGCGGGGTCGGTGCCGATTCCGACGGGCGCTGGACCATGCGGCCCGAGGCGCCGGTGGCACCCGGCTCCTACCAGCTGCGCGTCGACAAGGTGGCGGCCGGCGGAACCGTGGAGGCGCGGGTCGCGTTTCCGTTCGTGCGCGCCAACCCGCTGACCGAACTGCCGAACAATCGCCTGGTGGTCATCCAGCCCGGCAACAATCTCTGGCGGATCGCCACGCGGGTGTATGGATCGGGCGTGCGCTACGTCGAGATTTTCGACGCCAACAAGGATCAGATCCTCGATCCGGATCTTATCTTTCCTGGTCAAGTGTTCGGGTTGCCGCGCACGAACTGATCCGAAGAGGGTTCATTGCTCGACTCCATCCTGGTTCCGATCGCCCGGGAAGGGCGGCCGTTCATCGCCGCGTTCGCCGTCGCCACCCTGCTGCTCGGCCTGATCGCCGAGTGGCTGCTGGTGCCCGGCGGCGTGCTGACGGCCTGGTGCATCCTGTTCTTCCGGGACCCGCACCGCATGACCCCGACCCGCGACGGGCTGGTGGTCAGCCCGGCGGACGGCCTGGTGGTGTCGGTCGCCCGCGTGCCGTGGCCGAAGGAACTGGCAATGGGCGAGGGCGAGGCGACGCGGATCGGCATCTTCATGAACGTGTTCGACGTGCATGTGAACCGCGTGCCGGTCGACGGCCGCATCACCCGTCTCGCCTATGTCCCGGGGGCATTCTTCAACGCCTCCTTCGACAAGTCGAGCGAGCAGAACGAACGGCAGCTGGTGGCGATGGAGACCCGCGACGGTCGACGGTTGGCGTTCGTGCAGATCGCCGGCCTGGTGGCGCGCCGGATCGTGTGCAAGCTGACCGAGGGCCAGACCGTGCTGGCCGGCGAGCGCATGGGCATGATCCGCTTCGGCAGCCGGGTCGACGTCTACCTGCCGGACGGCGTCTCGTCGCTGGTGATCGAAGGCCAGCGTTGCGTCGCCGCCGAAACCGTGCTGGCCGACCTCGCGTCGAGCGAGCCGCCGCGCAACGGAGCGGTCCGATGAGAGGAGGGGGGCGATGAAGCACTTCCGCCGCCGCCGCAGCCCGCGCTTCAGCGGGCAGTCCTTCAACAAGATGATCCCCAACCTGATCACCGTGCTGGCGGTGTGCTTCGGGTTGTCGGGCATGCGCTTCGCGTTCGAGGGGAAATGGGAGCTGGCGGTCGCGATGGTCGTGCTGGCGGCGGTGTTCGACGCGCTGGACGGCCGCATGGCGCGGCTGCTGCGGGCGCAGTCGAAGTTCGGCGCCGAACTGGATTCGCTGGCGGACTTCGTCAGCTTCGGCGTCGTGCCGGGCGTCATCGTCTATCTCTGGGCGCTGGAGCCGCTCGGCGGCCTCGGCTGGGTGGCGGCCCTGTTCCATGCGACCTGCTGCATGCTCAGGCTGGCCCGCTTCAACACCAAGCTCGACGACGACAAGCCGGCCTTCGCCTACAACTACTTCACCGGCGTCCCGGCGCCGGCCGGCGGCGGCCTCGCGCTGCTGCCGATGATGCTGGCCTTCCAGACCGGCCTCGACCTGTCGCACGTCCCGCTGCTGGTGGCGTTCTGGCTGGTGTTCGTCGGATTCCTGATGGTCAGCACCCTGCCGACCTTCTCGTTCAAGCGCATGAAGGTCCCGCAGCGCATGATGCTGCCGATCCTGATCGGCGCCGGCCTGGTGATCGCCGGCGCGGTCAGCGCTCCCTGGTTCACGCTGGCCTTGGTCATCCTCGCCTATGTCGGATCGATCCCGTTGTCGATCCTGGCCTATAGGCGGTTGCTGAAGGAGGCGCAGCAGATGGTGGCAGCGCATCCGACCGACACCGCCGGCGAAGGTGGCGAAGGGGATACCGTGGCCGCCGAGCCGCCCGCCGGTCCCGAGGGGCGGTCGGCGAAGCTGCACTAGGGCCGGGGCCGCATGCTCGACGCCGCGCTGCGCCGGGTCATCGACCGGCCGCTGGACGCCGCTGGACGAGGGCTCGCCCGCTGCGGCATCCCGGCGAACGCGGTCACCGTCAGCGGCTTCGCGGTCGGCATGGCGGCGGTCCCTGCGCTGGCCTGCGGCCGTTACGACCTGGCGCTCGCGGCGATCCTGATGAACCGGCTGGCCGACGGGCTCGACGGGGCGGTGGCCCGGGCCGTCGGGCCCACCGACCTCGGCGGCTACCTCGACATCGTGCTCGACTTCCTGTTCTACAGCGCCGTCGTGTTCGGCGTGGCGCTGGCGCGGCCGGACGAGGCGGTCTGGGCAGCCTTCCTGATCTTCAGCTTCGTCGGCAGCGGTTCGTCCTTCCTGGCCTACGCCATTATCGCCGCCAAGCGCGGAGTGACGACGGCGGATCGTGGCCGCAAGAGCCTGTTCTACCTGGGCGGCCTCGCCGAAGGCAGCGAGACGATCGCGGCCTTCATGCTCATCTGCCTGTTCCCCGAGCTGTTTCCGTGGATCGCCGGGATCTTCGGAGCGATGTGCTGGGTCACCACCGCCGGCCGGATCGGCCAGGCGGTGCGGTCCTTCGGCGGGTGAGCCCGGTCACTCGGCGGCGCGCGGCAATTCGTAGTCCGGCGTGGCGGCGGGGGCGCCGCCGCCGCGGCGCCGGCCGAGCCGCACCTTCAGCCGCAGCCAGCCGACCCGGGCGTTCTCCCGCAGCATCAGCGCCGACGGCGTCACCACCAAGGTCAATACGGTGGCGAACACCAGGCCGAAGACGATGGCGCTGGACAGCGACACCCACCACTGGGTGGAGGGTGCGCCGACGGTGACCTCGCGGCTGAAGAAGTCGATGTTCATCTGCATGACCATCGGGACCAGGCCGAGGACCGTCGTCACCGTCGTCAGCAACACCGGCCGAAGACGTTGGGCACAGGTCCGCAGGATGGCCTCGCGCACGTCGGTGAACTCGCGGCGCAGCGTGTCGAAGGTGTCGATCAGGATGATGTTGTTGTTCACCACGATGCCGGCCAGCGCGATGACGCCGATGCCGGTCATCACGATCCCGAAGGGCTTGCCGGTGATCAGCAGCCCGAGCATCACTCCGACGGTCGACATGATCACCGCCGACAGGATCAGCAGCGCCGAATAGAAGCTGTTGAACTGGGTGACCAGGATGAGCGCCATGATGAACAGCGCCAGCCCGAACGCCTTCACAAGGAAGTCCTGCGCCTCCTGCTGCTCCTCGTCCTCGCCCTTGAAGCTCGCCTCGATGCCCTCCGGCAACGGGGCGTCCTGCAGCCATGCCCGGAGCTCCAGGACCTTGTCGTTCGGCAGCACCCCCTCGGCGACATCGGCGCGCACCGTGATGGCGGGCAGGCCTTCAATGCGCCGGATCTTGCCGACCTTCGGCTCCGGGGTCATGGTCACGAAGTTGCCGATCGGGATCAGCCCCTGCGGCGTCTCCATGCGGATGCGGTCGAACTGCGCCAGGGTGCGCATCGCCAGGGGGTAGCGGACCACGACGTCGATCTCCTCGTCGCTGTCGTCCGGCCGGTAGTCGGTGATCTTCATTCCCTTGGTGACCAGCTGGACGTAGCGGCCGATCAGCGCCACGTCGGCGCCGAACTTGGCGGCCTGGGCGCGGTCGACGGTCAGCCGCCATTCGATCCCCGGCACGTCGCGGGTGTCGTCGATCTCGGTCAGGCCGGCGGTTGCGTGGAACCGCTCCTGCACGAGGTCGGCGGCGCGATCCAGCGCCTCGCGGTCACGGCCGCGCAACTGCATCTGCACCGCCTTGCCGGTCGGCGGTCCCGCTTCCTCCTCGCGCGGCTCGACGTGGATCCCAGGCAGATGCTTCGTGCGCTCCACGATCTCCGCCAGCAGTTCCCGGGCCGGCCGACGCATCTGCCAGTCCATGAACTCGACCTGGATGCTGGCGACGACATCCTCGGTCACCTCCTCGCCGCCGCCGCCGCCGGAGCCTTCCGGCCGCTTGCCGATGAAGGTGTAGACCGACTTGAAGCCGCCGACCTCGAGCACCGCCCGCTCGACCGGCAGCGCCAGCTCGCGCTTCTCGTCGACCGACAGGTCGCCGCGGGCGTGGACGTGGATCATGGCGATGTCCGGCTCGACGCTGGGGAAGAACTCCACGCCGTTGCCATGGCTGCCGTAGTAGACATAGACCCCGATCAGCGCCGCGAACGCCGCCGCCATCACCAGCCCCGGGTAGCGGAGCGCGCCCTTCAGCACCGCCAGATAGCGGCCGGTGAAGCCGGTTACCGCGTTGATGTCGCCGCTCTCGGCGGCTGCCAGCTGGCGGCGGGCGTGCTCGTCCACGGCGCTGGCCTTGCCGATCAGCGCCCCGAGCGCCGGGACGAACACCAGCGCCATCAGCAGCGAGGCGCACAGCGTCGCCAGCAGGGTGATCGGCAGGTATTTCATGAACTCGCCGACCACACCCGGCCAGAACAGCAGCGGGAAAAAGGCAGCGAGCGTGGTGGCGGTCGAGGCGATGATCGGCCATGCCATGCGCTTGCCGGCCTCGGCGTAAGCCTCCTGCTTCGTCAGGCCTTCCGCCATTTTGCGATCGGCGAACTCGGTGACGACGATGGCGCCGTCGACCAGCATGCCGACCGCCAGGATCAGGCTGAAGAGCACCACGATGTTGATGGTGAGTCCGAGCCAGGACAGCACCAGCATGCCCAGCAGGAACGACCCCGGGATCGCCACGCCGACCAGGCCCGCCGACCGCAGGCCCATGGCCCCGACCATGACGATCATCACCAGCAGCACCGCACTGGTGACGTTGTTCTGCAGGTCGGTCAGCATCAGGGCGATCTGGTCGGACTTGTCCTGGCTGAAGGTGACCTGGACGGTGTCCGGGAAGCCCTGCGTCGCCTCGCCGACCACGCGGCGCACGTCGGCGATGGTCTCGATGATGTTGGCGCCGGTGCGCTTGGTGACCTCGATCCCGATCGCCGGCTCGCCGTCGAGGCGGGCATAACCGTCGCGATCCTTGAAGCCGCGCTGCACGGAGGCGACGTCGCGGATCCGCACCACCGCGTCGCCGTTCACCTTGATCGGCTGGTCGAGGATGTCCTGCACGGTCTCGTACAGGCCCGGCACCTTGATCGGGAAGCGCCCGCTCCCGGTGTCGAGGGTTCCCGCGGCGATCAGCTGGTTCGAGCGCGACACCGCATCCAGCACGCTGACCGCCTGCAGGCCGTAGCTGTCGAGCCGCAGCGGGTCAATGACCACCTCCAGCAGCTCCTCGCGCTCGCCGGTCAGCTGCGCGTCGAGCACGTCCGGCAGCCCCTTCACCTCGTCCCGCAGGTCGCGGGCGAGGTGCAGCAGCTCGCGCTCGGGGACCTCGCCCGAAAGCGTGACCACCAGCACCGGGAACAGCGAGAAGTTGACCTCGTGCACCTCCGGCTCGTCGGTCTCTTCCGGCAGCTCGGGTTTGGCGATGTCGACCTTCTCGCGCACGTCGTAGAGGGCGGCGTCGGCGTCGAAGCCGGCGTCGAACTCCAGCACCACCGACGCGCCGCCCTCGTAGGCGGTGGAGCGCATCTCCTTGACGCCGGCGATCGAGCGGACCTCCTGCTCGACCGGCCGCAGCAGCAGCCGCTCGGCGTCCTCCGGCGAGATGCCTTCGTGGCGGAGCAGGACGTAGATGATCGGGATGTTGACGTCGGGATCGGCCTCCTTCGGGATCTCGACATAGGCGACCGCTCCGGCGATCAGGATCAGCAGCAGCGCCGACAGTGTCGTCCGGCTGCGCTGCAGCGCAGCGTCGATCAGCGATCTCATGACTGCGGCCCGGCGCTGATCTCGACCGGCACCACGGCATCGCCGTCGGTCAGCATCTGCTGCCCGACCGTGACGATGCGGGCGGTCTCGGGAAGCCCGGCGACCCAGGCCCCGGCGGAATCCGAGCCCAGGACGACCGCGCGCCGGAAGCGCGCGATGTCGTCCTCGGTGACGATCATCATGCCGATCTTGCCCTGGGCATCGAGCAGGAATGCCGCGGGCGAGACATGGTGGGCGCGGCGCGGCGGCAGCGGCACCACCAACTCGGCAGTCATTCCCTGGCCGATGCGGCCGGCCGGATTGGCGAACTCGGCCTCGATCCGGAACGTCCGGGTCGCCGGGTCGGCTACGCTCGAGGTGTAGCTGATCACCGCCGCCACCTCGACGCCCGAGGACAGCCGCGCGATGGCCGGCATGCCGACGGCGATCGCCGGGGCCTCCTGCTCGGGGACGCTCGCGGCGGCGCGCATCGGGTCGAGCTCGACCAGGGTGGCGACGCTGTCGCCGACCTTGAGGTAGTCGCCGATCTCCATCGGCCGGCGGTCGAGAACGGCGCGGAACGGGGCGACGATCCGCGTGCGCTCCAGGTCGACCTGGATGCGCGCCTGCTCGGCCCGGGCCTCCTGCAGGTCGGCCAGCGCCTCGGCCCGCCTGGTCTCGGCCTGATAGCCCTTGGCCGCCAGCTGGCGGGCGGCGTCGTATTCGATGCGGCGCTGCTCCACCCGAGCCTTGGCGCGCGCCAGCTGTGATTCGCGATCGGCCGGGTCGAGCTGCAGGATGGTTTCGCCCGCGTCGACCATCGAGCCCTTGGGCGAGCCGACCGACGCCACCCGGCCCTCGGTCTCGGCGCGGATCTCCACCGACCGCTTCGCCTCGGTCTGGCCCGAGGCCCGGACCTCGGCGACATAGTCGCGGGCGTGCGAGACAATGACGCGCACGCGGACAGCGGCGGCCGGCCCCGCTTCCTTCGGCGCGGCTGCGACCGCGGCGGTGGCCGGCCGGTCCGCCGTCAGCCCGGACAGGATCCAGCCGGTCGCGCCGAGGGCGATCACGACGGCCAGGACGACAGAGGGATTCAAACGCATCGACGGGGTCCCTGCTGGGCGGTTGCGGCGCTGTCGACGGGGACGGCCATGGGTTCGGACATCATTCGGCGGCTTCGGCGTCGGCCGGCGGTTCCAACCCGGACAGCAATGCGGCGCGGTTCTGTTCCAGGTAGGTCGCGGCGGCACGGTAGATCGCCACGCCGAATCCCGAGACCAGCCAGCGGCCGGGATCGATCGTGGCCCCGGAAGCCGCGCGCTCGGCCCGGCATCCCTCGACACGGTCGGCCTGGGCCCGATACGCGGCGATGTAGCCGTCGATCAGCGATGCCACCCGGTCACGCGGCATCTCGCGTGCGAAATACAGCAGGAACAGCATGTCGGAACGGAACTGGTCGGGCTCCGGGTGCTGCCCGATCGCCCGGTGAAACGCGGCGCGACCGGCGGCGGTCAGCCGGTAGACCTTCTTGTCCGGGCGGCCGTCCTGTTCGTGCGCCTGCGCCTCGGCGAGGCCTTCGGACAGCAGCTTCGACAGCGCCGGATAGATCGACCCGAAGCTGGCGCGCTGGAAATGCGCGAACGGGCCTTCCTCGAATGCCTTCTTGATCTCGTAGCCGGACGCCTCGCCGTTGAACAACACGGCGAGGCACAGGGTCTTGATGTCCATCGGCGGGATATCCACTCGGCCCGTTACATATCGGGCCGATATATATACCCCCGATATAGGCGTTCAAGTGGCAACCGGAAATGAGAACGGCGGCGCCTCCGTGCCGCGCCGCCGCTCATATGTCTTGCGCCGAGAGAGAGTCGAGGCACTCCTCAGACCGGCTTCAGGTCCTCGGCCGCCATCTTGCCGTTCCGCTGCGGCTTCATGTCGTACATGATGGCCTGGCCCTCGTTCAGGCCCTGCAGCCCTGAGCGTTGCACGGCAGTGATGTGAACGAATACGTCGGCTCCACCGTCATCCGGCTTGATGAACCCGTAACCCTTCGTGGTATTGAACCACTTCACCGTACCAGTCGGCATGCGATACGCACTCCAAACGCGACGCGTCCGCCGGACATTGCAGATATCACCTCCTCAGGACGCTCGGGTGCCGCTGCTGCAAGCGAAATCGGTCACGCGGGCGTGGGGCGACGTCTCGCCCGTCTCCTCAGACGATGCCGACCCCGAACGCCGGGAATCGCAACGTATTCCATACCGCGACTCGCGTTGGCTGTCGACCGGGATCATATTCACGCGACTTGTCAACCCCATTGCCCGATGCGGTGGACGAAAGTGATGGCATGCATCTCCGGCGCTCAGCACTTGAGAGTGCGATGCAGTGCCCGGCCGCCAACTTCGCTCACCCCTGCCTGATCCAGGTCTCGCCTTCGAGTGGCGGACGCCGCTCTCCGCGAGCGTCGCGGCGCCACCGACTGCTCCGGGACGCGTCCTCCGGCGGACGGGGACTACCGCCTGGCGCGCCGCGATGCTAGGAGGCTTGGCGGCTTGACCCCTGGAACCCTGGGACGTGGCATGATGGAACTGCGGCAGATCGGACCAGAGTTGCTGGGGGTATTGCGCCGCACGCTCGCGGAGCCCGGTTTGCTCGAGATCGGTCCCGAAGAGCTTCGCCGGGCCATGAGCGAGCTGCCGCCGGAAGAGCTGAAGAAACTGCTGGGCTGGCATCACTGCCTGCAACCGAGTCCCGAGTACGACCGCTTTCTTGCCAGTATGGGTCGAATGTTCGAAGGGCGCGCCTATCGCCGGTCGGTGTTGCTCAAATGCGCGCAGGCCCGGCGGGTGGCCTTCGGCGACGGCCTCAACCTGATCTTCATGGCGGACCATCCGACGGCCGAAAGCTTTCTGAGCCGGTTCCTGCCGGGCACCAAGCTGCACGAGCCGGAACTGGTCGCGTATCTGAAGCGCACGGTCCGCCGTGGCGACATGATCGTCGATCTGGGCGCGCATGTCGGATACGTGTCCTGCATTGCCGCAGCGCTCGGCGCTGCCGTGCTCGCGGTTGAGATGCAGCCGACCCTCATTCCGATCATTCAGCGCAACGCTGAGCTGAACGACCTTTGGCGCGTGCACACGCTGTGTGCCGCGGTCGGCGACCGGACCGGCTTGGTGCCGTCGCTTCGAAACAGCCCGTCCCCGGGATCACGTGCCGCGCTGGGCCAGTGGGAGCGGGGCAAGTTTCCGCTGACCAGCGTGAACCACGACCTCATCCCCTTGCTGACGCTCGACAGCCTGTTTGCCGGTGGCCCGTATCCGACCCTGGTCAAGGTCGATGTCGAGGGGGCTGAGGCACGGGTGCTCGCCGGCGCGGCGCAAACGATCGCGGCGGCGCAGACCCGGTTCATGGTCGAGGTGCACGCGCACCAGCTGAAACTCTTCGGCGACAATCTGGCGGGCATCGCGAGCAGGTTCCCGGCTGAGAGCTGGACACTGGCGATGCTCACGGCGCAGGGCGTGGAACCGTTGTCGCGCGACCGGTTCCTCGATCCCGAGGGACCGGTCGCGCGACACGCTCACAACGCCGCGGTGCTGTTCGAGCCGGTGACCAGATAGCGCTTCCCGACCGCTCAGAACGTCTCGACCCAGGGCCGCAGCTCCACCTCCCAGGTCCAGGCGCTGCGGTGCTGGCGATGGACGTGCAGGTAGGTGTCGGCGATGGCGTCCGGCGCCAGGAAGGCGTCCGGGCCGCGGGATGCGTCGGCGTAGTTCGGGCCGGCGATGCCGCCGTCGATCACGAAATGCGCCACATGGATGCCCTTGGGCTGCAGCTCGCGCGACATCGATTGGCAGAGCCCGCGCAGCCCGAACTTGCCCATCGCGAAGCACGACGAGTTGGCATAGCCCTTCACCGACGCCGAGGCGCCGGTGAACAGGATCGTGCCCTTGCCCTTGGGCAGCATGCGGCGGACCGCCTGCTGCGCCACCAGGAAGCCGCCGTAGGGGGCGACCATCAGGGCATCTCGCACCGCCGTCGGGTCGAGATCCTGGACCGGCCCCCGGACGCGTCCAGATGCGTTGAACACCACCAGGTCAGGCTCGCCGAGGTCGCGGTCGACCTCGGCGAACAGGGAAGCGACGCCGTCGGGGTCGGCGACGTCGCAGGCATAGGCGCGGGCGCCGGTCTCGGCGACCAGGCCGGCGAGCTTGCCGGGCGAGCGGCCGGCCAATGCCACTGCCATGCCCTCGCGGGCGAACAGCCGGGCGAGCGAGGCGCTGAGCCCCGATCCGGCACCGACGATGAGCGCGGTCTCTTTCGTCACGGCGTCACTCCTTGCGCTTCGGCTTGGCGGGGGCGGGACGGATCACCGGCCACGGCTCGGGCATCTCGCCGACCGGAACCTCGATGACCGTCGGCCGCCGGGCGGCAAAGCTTTCGCGGACCGCGGTCTCCAGCTCCTCCGGCGTGGTGGCGCGCCGGCCGTCGGCGCCATAGGCCTCGGCGAGCTTGACGAAGTCGGGGTTGGTGAAGGTCGAGCCGATCACCCGGCCGCCATGCAGATCCTTCTGCATTCGCAGCACGTTGCCGTAGGCCCCATCGGCGAACACCACCGCGACCAGGGGCAGACGGTGGTGGACGGCGGTGGCGATCTCGCTGGCGGTGAACAGGAAGCCGCCGTCGCCACTGACCGACAGCACCGCCTTGTCCGGATTGGCGGCCTGAACCCCGAGCGCGGTGGCATAGCCGTAGCCGAGCGTGCCCTGATAGCCGGAGGTTACCATGGTGCGCGGGGCGTAGACCGGGAACTCGATCCGCGCGACGTAGCCGACCTGGGTGAACTCGTCGACGAAGAAGCCGTCGTCCGGCAGGGCCCGGCGCAGCGCCCCCAGGAACGCCGTCTGCGGCCCCAGCATGTCGACGGCGCGGGCGTGGTGCTTCGCCCGCAGCGCCGCCAGCTCCTCGGCCCGCGACGCCCGCTTGCGGCTATGCGCGGGCAGGGCGTCGAGCAGCGCCCGGGCGGCCTCGGCGGCGTCGGCGAGGATGGCCAGTGCCGGCTTGGCGACGCGATTGAACTCTGTCGGGTCGAGGTCGACGTGAATGACCTTCACGCTTGCGTCGAGGCCCCAGAAGCTACGCTCGATCTGCATCCGGCATCCGATTGCCAGGGCCGCGTCGCAGTCCCCCCAGTACTCGTTTCCGGCCGGGTGGTTGAGCGCGTAGGGCGTGCGCTCGTCGACGATGCCGCGGCCGTTCTGGTAGGACACCACCGGCGCCTGCAGCATGGCCGAGAGCTCGCGGATCTCCGCGGCAGCGTCATAGGCGCCGCCGCCGACGAAGATCATCGGGCGCTCGGCCCCGCCGAGGATCCGCGCGGCCGCCTCGATCTGGTCGGGGTCGATGGCCGGTGCCGGGTCGCGCTCGCCGATGATCGGCTCGCCGACGCGCGCCTGCATCGCCAGCACGTCCATCGGCGTCTCCAGCGCCACCGGGCGCGGTCGTCCGCTGTGCAGCTGGCGGAACGCCTCCGCGACCGCGCGCGGCGCCTCGGTCGGGTGATTGATGCGGGCGGCATGCTTGGTCAGCCGCTGCAGGATGCCGAGCTGGTCCGGGATCTCGTGCAGCATGCCGAGACCGCGGCCGATGGTGTCGGCGGGGATCTGCCCGGTCAGCGCCAGCACCTTCGCGCCGCAGCCATAAGCGGTGGCGAGCGCGGCCCCGGTATTCAGGATGCCGGGCCCGGGGACGACCGCGTAGGCGCCGACACGTCCGGTGGACTGCGCCCAGCCGAACGCCATATAGGCGGTGCCCTGCTCGTGCCGGGCGTTTACCACCCGCAGCTCGTTGCCGTGGTCGTGCAGGGCGTTGAAGAAGTGGTCGAGCTGGATGCCGGGCAGGCCGAAGATGGTGTCGATGCCGTGCGCGATGAGGGACCGTACGACGGCCTCGCCGCCGGTCATGGTGGATGCAGATGTCATGACGCTCTCCGGTGGACGGGACGCCATGCTGGCGCCCGGAGCCGGCGAGGGCAAGCAGCCATCGGCAGCCTCGCGACACGGTTGTGTTTATCCGGAATGGACCAGTCGCATAATGAGTGAAGCCGTGGTTAGATCACGGTCAGATCTTGCCGACGGTGGTCGGGACGGAAATCCGTCCGGATGCCGGGCGGCCAGAGTAAGGGCCGATGACAGCTGAATTCGAGCCGCGAACGGAGGGGGTGGCGGAGAAGCTGCGCGAGTACGCGCATGCCCTCGACCATGTGCCGGCGATCATGCGAGCCCTGGACGGCACCGTTCTGGTGTGGACCCTCGCTTTGGAGGAGATGCTCGGCTGGGCCGCCGCGGAGGCGGTCGGCCGCAACTATCAGGATCTGTTGCAGACGACGTCTCCGGTCCGGCTCGAGGTCATCGAGGCCGAGGTGCTCGCCACCGGGGAATGGAAGGGCGAACTGGTCCACACCCATCGCGACGGCCGCAAGGTGCTGGTCGAGAGCGAGTGGACCCTGCACCGCGACCTCGGCGGCCAGCCGGTTTCGGTGCTCCACTTCATCCGCGACGTCACGCAGGCGAAGCGTGCCCAGGCGATGATCGAGGAGCGCGAGGCCCGGCTGCGCTCGGTGCTCGACACTGCCCCCGATGCGATCATCACGATCGACGCGCGCGGACAGATCCAGTCGTTCAGCCATGCCGCCGAACGATTGTTCGGCTATGCCGCCGGCGAGGTGATCGGCCGCAACGTCAAAATGCTGATGCCGTCGCCGCACGCCGAGAATCACGACGGCTACCTCGAGCGCTACCTGTCCACCGGCGAGAAGCGGATCATCGGCATCGGCCGCCAGGTGCATGCACGGCGCAAGGACGGGACGGTGTTCCCGATGGAACTGGCGGTCGGCGAGGTGCTGCTGCCGGACACGCAGGTGTTCACCGGCTTCATCCGCGACATCACCGCCCGGGCGCGCATGGAGGAGGACCTGCGGCAGGCGCAGAAGATGGAGGCGGTCGGCCAACTCACCGGCGGCGTCGCGCACGACTTCAACAATCTGCTGACGGTGATTTCCGGGAACCTGGAGCTGCTGGAGCGGCGCCTGACCGACGAGGACGATCGCGACATCCTGCGCGAGGCGCAGGAGGCGACGGATCTCGGAGCCAAGCTCGCCAGTCGTCTGCTCGCCTTCGGCCGCCGGCAGCCGCTCAATCCCAAGCCGGTGGACCTGAACGGCCTGGTGCGCGGCATGACCGACCTGCTGCGCCGCAGCCTCGGCGAGACCGTACGCCTGGAGACCCGGCTCGGTGCCGGCGTGCCGCTGGTCCTGGCCGACCCGGGCCAGGTGGAGAACGCGCTGCTCAACCTGGCGATCAATGCACGTGACGCCATGCCGGAGGGCGGCCAGCTCACGGTGGAGACCGCACTCGCCACCGTCACCCCGGCCGATTCGATGGAGGTGGTCCCGGGTTGCTACGTCAGGCTGACGGTCGCCGATACCGGGGTCGGAATGCCTGCCGAGGTGCGCCAGCGGGCGTTCGAGCCGTTCTTCACCACCAAGGGCCCGGGTGCCGGCAGCGGCCTCGGCCTCAGCATGGTGTACGGCTTCGTCAAGCAGTCGGGCGGCCATGTCGAGCTGGTCAGCGCGCCCGGCCAGGGGACCAGTGTGCGCATCTTCATGCCGGTGCGCGACGAGGACCTGCCGGCCGAGGCCGTGTCCGCCGGCGGCATCGCGACGGCCGTGGCGGGCAACGAGACGGTTCTGGTGGTCGAAGACGATCCGCGGGTGCGGAAGGTGGCGGTGCGCCGGCTGAAGACGCTGGGCTATGGCGTGCTCGAGGCGGATGGCGGTGCGGCGGCGCTGGCCTTGATCGATGACGGTGCGGCGATCGACATCCTGTTCTCCGACGTCGTCATGTCCGGCGGGATGACCGGCATCGAGCTGGCCAACGTCGCGCGCGAACGGCGTCCCTCGCTGCGGGTCGTGCTCACGTCGGGCTACACCGATCCGGCGATGATCGCCGACGGCCAGCTGCCGCCCGGCACGGCGTGGCTGGCGAAGCCGTATACCCTGGACCAGCTGGAGGCGATCCTGCGCGAGACCGCGGTCTGCTGATCGTCCGGGCCGGGGTCAGACCGGCCGCACCGTCGCGGCGAACAGATAGCCGGCGCCGCGCACCGTCTTGATCAGCGTCGGATTGGCGGGGTCGGCCTCGATCTTCTTGCGCAACCGCATCACCTGGGTGTCGACGGTCCGGTCATAGGCGGCCCAGTCGCGGCCCTTGGCGAGATCCATCAGCTGGTCGCGGCTGAGCACCCGTCCGGGGTGCAGCACCAGCGTCCGCAGCAACTCGAACTCGGCCGAGGTCAGGGCGACCGTCGTGTCGTCGGGGGCGCGGAGGTCGCGGCGGTCGAGGTCGAGCCGCCAGCCGTCAAAGCCGAGCGTCTGCCCGGGGCCGGACTCCGCGGCCGGGGCGGCAGCTGCCGGCGGCTCCGCTGCTCGGCTGCGGGCCCGCCGGCTGACCGTCCGGATCCGGGCGAGCACCTCCCGCAGGTGGAATGGCTTGGCAATGTAGTCGTCGGCGCCGGCTTCCAGGCCGACCACCCGGTCGATCAGGTCGCCCTTGCCGGTGACCATGATGATCGGCACGTCGGACTGCCGGCGGATGTCGCGCGCCAGCGACAGCCCGTCCTCGCCGGGCAGCACCAGGTCGAGCAGCACGATGTCGATCCGCTCCTGTTCCAGGATCAGGCGCATGGCCGCACCGTCGGCCGCCTCCGAGACCTTCAGCCCCTCCTCGACCAGATAGCGCCGCACCATGGTGCGGATCCGCGGCTCGTCGTCGACCACCAGCACATGCAGCGCGTCGCTCACGGCTCGGCTCTCCGTCGGTCGGCGGCCCGTATGCGGCCGCGGCGATTGTCACACAACGTCACACTTCGTCTCGCTTCAGCTACACACCGGGGCGGCGTCCGCCATCACCCTGTGACCGGGCAACGGTACTTCCTTGGGCATCGGATCGGTCGAGTGCCGACGAGGGCAAGGTAGAAGGTGAAGGCAGTGATGGGCACACATTTCGCCTCGTATGTCTCGACGAGCAACGGTACTTCGAAGCCCGCCGCCCGTCTCGACATCGGACGCGCCGAAACGGGCGCCTACCGCCATGCGGCGGGCGCCATCCTGTTTTCCGAGGGCGACGACGCCGACAGCGTGTTCGAGGTCGTCAGCGGCACCCTGCGCCTCTACAAGGTGCTGATCGACGGTCGTCGCCAGATCATCGGCTTCGTGTCCGGCGGCCGGCTGCTCGGGATCGCGCCGCAGCGCCAGTACCTCTGCTCGGCCGAGGCGGTGACGCCGCTGACGGTGCGCCGCTACAAGCGCCCGGCCTTCGAACGCCGGATCGACGAGGAGCCGGGCCTCGCCCGCCGGATCCTGGCGGAGCTGTCGAACGAGCTGTGCCTGGCCCAGGACCAGATGCTGCTGCTCGGTCGGAAGTCGGCGACCGAGAAAGTGGCGAGCTTCCTGCTGAGCCTGGCCGCCGGTCTGGACGGCGACGTGGCCGATCACATCGACCTGCCGATGGGGCGCGGCGACATCGCCGACTATCTCGGCCTGACGGTCGAGACCGTCTCCCGCACCTTCACCAAACTGCGCAATGACGGAGTGATCGCGCTGCCGAGCCCGAACAGCGTCGAGATCCTGGACGCCGCGCAGCTCGAGGAGACGGCGGCCGGCGCAACGGAGGAGGGCGGCTGGCCGCGCAAGGCGGGGGCCTGGTGAGGATCTGCCTTAGCTCGGAACGACCAGGCTACGCGGCCGACGAACTGTCGGTGGATGAGGAGCCGGCGGCAATGGCATTCAGGCAGGACATCGGCATCGGCCCTGATGGTGCCCGGCGGTCTGCGCTGGTCGTGGCGTCCGACGCGGTTGCGCGCAGCGTGTGCCGCCTGGCGCTCGAGGCCTGCAATTGGGAGGTCGAGATCGTCGACAGCGGGGTGGCTGCCGTCGTCGCGGCACGCCGCGATGCCCCGGCGATCATCATCATCGGTCTGCAACTGCGCGACGTTCCGGGGCGCGAAGCGCTGGGGTGGCTGCGGTCCAACCCCGATCTCGACGGCGTGCCGGTGGTCGTCATCGCCGGCGGCAGCGAGGACGACGACGAGGTCGGCCGACTCGCTGCGAATGCGCTGCTGCGCCGGCCGGTGACGCAGCAGGCGGTGCGACGGGTCGTGGACAGCGTCACCGGCCGGCCCGTCTGACGCCTACCAGGCGGCCGACGGGTCCCGCGTGGCGCAGAAGGCGGCGGCACATCCGGCGGCCATCTCGGCGATCAGCGCCGGCAGCGGCCGGTCCTCGAATTCCAGGTGCATGGCGTAGAGCGGGATCGGCGGAAACTCGGTGTTGACCGAAAGCTCCCGCAGCGCGCCGGATGCGAGCTCGCGTTCGATCGTCACCAGCGGAATTGCCGCCAGACCGACGCCGTCGATGGTCAACCGGATCAGCGTCGCCAGCGAGGCGGTGTGCAGCCGGATGTTCTCGATGCCGGAGCGCTGGAAATAGCTCAGCACCGAGCCGTGCCGGCTGGACGAGGTCGGGAACGACAGGATCGGGAACCGCGCCACGTCCTCGATCTCCAGCATGCCCTCCGGCACCCCCAGCGACGGACTGGTGACCCAGCGGCAGGCGAAGGTGCAGAGGCTGCGGTTGACCAGCCCGGGCGCGTCCACCGGCCCGTTCATCAGCCCGAGGTCGAGCCGGCCGTTCTGCAGGTCGTCGGAGATCTCCGGCGTGATCGCCGCGGTCAGTTCGAGGACGACGTCGGGATAGGCCTCGCGCACCCGCTCGATCAGCGCCGGCAGCCAGGAATAGACGACGGTGTCGATGACGCCGATCCGCACGGTGCCGACCAGGCCTTTCGGGTTGCTCATCCGGCGGCGGAAATCCGCCGCCAGGCGCACGATGCGCTCGGCGTGCTCGCGCGCGTCGTTGCCCAGCGCCGTCAGCCGGACCTCGCGGCTGTCGCGCTCGAACAGCCGGATCCCGAGTTCGCGCTCCAGTGCTGCGATGCGGTGCGACACCGCCGCCTGGGTGGTGTTGAGCCGTTCGGCGGCGAGGCTGAAGCTTTTCAGCCGCGCGACCCAGACGAAGGTCTCCAGGAACTTCAGGTTCAACGGCGCGCTCCGGCCATGACGAACGATATCGCGGACGCCGCATCCTAGCATCGCCCTGCGCCGGTCGCCTGCGGCCTTGCCGGGCCTGCGCGGACCGTCGACAGTGCGGGTTCGCCGGAACGCGCCAGCCGAGGACCGTCATGACCGATCTGCACGCCCTGACCGCCGCGGAGCTCGCCGAGGCCTATGCCGCCCGCACGCTGTCGCCGGTCGAGGCGACCGACGCGGCGCTCGCCCGCATCGAGGCGTGGGAGCCGCAGGCCAACGCGATGTTCCGCGTGCATGGCGATGCCGCCCGGGCCGCCGCGCGGGCGGCCGAGGCGCGCTGGCGCGAGGGCCGGCCGCTGTCCCCGGTCGACGGCGTGCCGATCACCCTGAAGGAGAACGTCGTCAGCAAGGGCGACCCGGCGCCGATCGGCGTCGCCATCGGCGACCTGACGCCGAAACCCGCGGATTCGCCCATCGCCGCCCGGGTGCGCGAGGCCGGCTGCGTGCTGCTCGGCAAGACCACCATGCCGGACTACGGCATGCTGTCGTCGGGCCGCTCGTCGATCCACGGCACCACCCGCAACCCCTGGCGTCTCGATCGCAACACCGCCGGCTCGTCCTCCGGGGCCGGGGCGGCTGGGGCCGCCGGCTACGGGCCGCTGCATGTCGGCACCGACATCGGCGGCTCGGTGCGGCTGCCGGCCAACCATTGCGGCCTGTTCGGGCTGAAGCCGTCGCTCGGCCGCATCCCGATCCATCCGCCGTTCATGGGGCGCTGCGCCGGTCCGATGACCCGCACGGTGCGCGACTCCGCGTTGCTGATGGCGGCGATCACCCGGCCCGATGCGCGCGACTACATGAGCCTGCCTTACCAGGAGATCGACTACGCCGCTGGCCTGGACGGCCTGTCGGCCAAGGGGCTGCGCATCGGCCTGATCCGCCGCATGGACGCCGGCCTCGATCCGGAGCCGGCGGTGCTGGCCACGGTCGACGCCGCGGCGACCGCACTCGCCGATGCCGGTGCCGAGGTGGTGGAGACGGCGTCCTTCCTGACCCCGGACATGCTGGAGGGCATCTGCCGCTTCTTCGAGGCGCGCTCCTACAACGACGTGGCGGCGCTGTCGCCCGAGGCGTGCGCCCGCATCCTGCCGTTCGTCGTGGAGTGGTGCACCTGGCGGGCTGGCGGATTCTCCGGTGCCGACGTGATGAACGCCTACATGCAGGTGGCGGCGATGCGCGAAGCGGCGGTGCAGGCGGTGGCGAACTTCGACTTCATGCTGTCGCCGGTGGCGCCGATCGTCTCCTACCCGGCCGAGGCGCATTCGCCGAGCGAGGACCCGCGCAATGCGCTGAACCACATCGCCTACACCGTCGCCTACAATTTCTCCGAGCAGCCGGCCGCCTCGGTGAACTGGGATTTCCATGACGGATTGCCGGTCGGCATCCAGCTGGTCGGCCAGCGCTTCGACGACCTGGGCGTGATGCGCCTGGCGCGGCTGGTCGAGCAGCTGCGTCCGGCGCAGTTGGCTTGGCCGGAGCCGCGGCACTCATGAAATTTTCTTGTCGGATCGAACAAGTATTTTGTCATGGCCCTGCCTGCATAGCCGCGTGTTCTATTGCTGCATTGCGACACTCGTTGACGAGGGATGGTCTCGATGGAGCGTTGGCGCGTCGGCGTCGATTCGGGCGGTACCTTCACCGACATCTGCCTGTTCGATGAAGAGCAGGGGCGTGTCGAGGTCTGGAAGGTGGCTTCCACGCCGGACGACCCGTCGCGCGGCATCGCCCAGGGCGTCGAGGAGGGCATGCGTCGGGTCGTGCAGGACGCCGGCGATACCCCGGCCGCGAGCGTGTCGTATTTCGGCCACGGCACCACGGTGGCGACCAACGCGCTGATCCAGCACAAGGGGGTCGCGACCGGCCTGCTGACCACCGAGGGCTTCCGCGACCTGCTGGAGATCGGCCGGCAGAAGCGTCCCGACCTGTACGACGTGTTCGCCGACAAGCCGCCGACCCTGGTGCCGCGCGACCTGCGGCTGGAGGCCCGCGAGCGGGTGCGCCACGACGGCGGCATCGACGCGCCGCTCGACGAGGCGGCGGTGCGCGCCGCCGCGGCCAGGTTCCGTGAGGCCGGGGTCGCCGCGATCGCCATCTGCTTTCTCTACAGCTTCGTGCGGCCGGAGCACGAGGCGCGCGCCAAGGCGATCCTGCTGGAGGAGTATCCGGACGCCTTCATCTGCGCCAGCCACGAGATCGCACCGGAGTTCCGCGAGTTCGAGCGGCTGTCGACGGCGGTGGTGAACGCCTATCTCGGCCCGGTGATGCGCTCCTACATCGAGCGTCTGACGCCGCGGCTGACCGGCCTCGGCATGACCGCCACGCCGCACCTCACGCAGTCGAACGGCGGCGTCATCGGCTTCGCCGCCGCCGCCGAGATGCCGGTGCGGACCATCCTGTCCGGCCCTTCCACGGGTGTCGTCGGTGCCCAGGCGGTCGGCGAGGCGGCGGGATTCCGCGACCTCATCACCTTCGACATGGGCGGTACGTCGACCGACGTGGCGCTGCTGAAGGACGGCCAGTGCCGGCTCGCCTCGGAGGCGATCGTGCACGGCTATCCGATCAAGGCGCCGATGCTCGACATCCACACCGTCGGCGCCGGCGGCGGCTCGATCGCCTATGTCGACTCGGGCGGCCTGCTGAAGGTCGGGCCGCGCAGCGCCGGCGCCGATCCGGGGCCGGTGTGCTACGGCCGCGGCAACACCGAGCCGGCGGTGACCGACGCCAACGTCGTGCTGCAGACCCTGAACCCGGTGCACCTGCTGGGCGGCCGCATGAAGGTGCGGCAGGACCTGGCGAAGGCCGCCATCGGCGGGCTGGCCGACAAGCTCGGCCTCGGGCTGATGGAGACCGCCCAGGGCATCATCTCGGTGGTCACCGCCAACATGGCGCGCGCCATCCGGGTGATCTCGGTGCAGCGCGGCCACGACCCGCGCGACTACACGCTGATGGCGTTCGGCGGCGCCGGGCCGCTGCACGCCGCCCGGCTGGCGAAGGAGCTCGACATCGGCCGCATCCTGGTGCCGCGCAACCCCGGCATCCTGTGCGCCATGGGGCTGCTGCTGACCGACCTGCGCGCCGACTTCGCGGCCACCCGACTGCTGGCGCTGGAGGGGGCGGCGACGGCCGAGCTCGACAGCATCTTCGGCGGTCTGGCGGCGCGCGCCGAGGCGTGGTTCGCCGAGGAGCACATCGCCGCGGCCGAGCGCCGGATCGTGCGCACCGTCGACATGCGCTACGCCGGACAGAACTACGAGCTGCCGGTCACCCTGCCGGACGGGAAGGTGACGGCGGCGACCCTGGACGTGCTGGCCGAGGGCTTCGCCGCCGCACACGAACGGATGTACGGCTTCGTCGCCGAGGGCGAGCCGGTGCAGCTGGTGACCTACCGCATCGAGGCGATCGGCGTCGTCCGCAAGGCCCGGCTGGTGCCGCGGCCGATGGTGGGCGACGACGCATCGGGTGCGATCCATGACCGCCGCGACGTCTGGCTGGCGGAGGCGCAGGACTTCGTGTCCTGCCCGGTCTACGATCGCGACCTGCTGCAACCGGGGAACCGCATCGCCGGCCCCGCGATCGTCGAGCAGATGGACACCACCACGGTGGTGCTGCCGGGGACGACGGCGCGGGTCGACGCGTACCTCAATTTGATCCTGGAGGCCGCATGAGCATCGACACAGCGCCCGATCAGGCCCGCGAGCTGGATCCGATCACCGTCGAGGTGATCGGTGCCGCGCTGGAGTCGATCGTCGAGGAGACCGGCGAGGCGCTGATCCGCGCGTCCTACTCCACCAACATCAAGGAACGGCGCGACTGCTCCACCGCGCTGTTCGACGTGCAGGGCCGCACGCTCTGCCAGGCCGAGCACATCCCGATCCACCTCGGCAGCTTCATCGGCGTGGTGCCGAAGATCCTGGAGCTGCACAAGGTCGAGGACATGCGGCCGGGCGACGTGTTCGTCGGCAACGACGCCTATGTCGGCGGCGGCACCCACCTTCCGGACATCGTGCTGGCCGAGCCGATTTTCGTCGACGGCCGGATCACCGCCTGGACGGTGAACCTGGCGCACCATGCCGACTTCGCCGATCGCGGCCACGCCCACATCTACCAGGAGGGCCTGCGGATCCCGCCGATCCGGCTGCACCGCGCCGGGCAGCTGCAGAAGGACGTGCTCGACCTGATCCTGCTGAACTGCCAGGTGCCGCGCGAGCGGCTGTCGGACCTGCGCGCGCAGATGGCGGCCAACCGCCTGGGCGTGCAGCGCTTCCAGGCGCTGTGCGCGAAATACGGCGCCGCCACCGTGCTGGCGGCCGGCGACGCATTGCTCGACTACGCCGAGCGCAAGATGCGCGCCGGCATCGCCTCGTTGCCGGACGGGACCTACCGTTTCGAGGATGTGTTCGAGAACCCGGAGATCGACGGCGAGCTGCCTCTGTCGGTGGAGATCACCGTCGCCGGCGACGAGATGCGGCTGCATTTCGAGAGCCCGCCGCAGGTCCGCGCCGGCATCAACATGACCTACACCGCCCTGCTGGCGACCGCCTACTACATCGTCAAGTCGGTGGTCGACCCGACCATCCTGCCGAATGCCGGGCTGGCGCGGCCGCTGACCATCACCGCACCCGAGGGCACCGTGCTCAACTGCGCGCACCCGGCGGCGGTGAACGGTCGGGTGCAGACCTGCCAGCGGGTCTCCGACCTGATCCTCGGGGCCCTGGCCAAGGCCGCACCGGAACGGGTGACGGCGTGCTCGAACAGCGCCTGCACGGTCGCCACCTTCGTCGGCCAGCGCAAGTCCGACGGCAGCATCTGGGTGTATCTGGAGACCATGGGCGGCGGCGGCGGCGCGCGGCCGACCAAGGACGGGCTGGACGGCGTGCATGTGCACGTCACCAACACCTCCAACCTGCCGCTGGAGGCGCTGGAGCAGGAATACCCGCTGACCCTGATGCGCTACGAGCTGATCGACGGCTCCGGCGGCCCCGGGACGTTCCGCGGGGGCATGGGGCTGCGCCGCACCTACCGCGCCGACGAGGACTGCCGGGTGCGGGTTGACGTCTCACGGCTGCGCTCGCGCAGCTGGGGGCTGCTCGGCGGCGGCGAGGGGGCGAACGGCGCCATCGTCTGCGGTCCCGGCGTGACCTTCCAGCGCGACCAGGCAACGCTGAAGGCCGGCCAGTGGTTCGAGGTGATCACGCCCGGCGCGGGCGGCTACGGCCCGCCGCAGACGCGGGCCCGCGAGGCGGTGGCGCGCGATCTCGCGGAGGGCGTGATCGACGCCGCGGCGGCGCGCGAGGTGTACGGGTATTCGGGGTAGCGCCGAGGCAACGGGTGGGTCCCGGCTCTCCGCGGCTTCGCCGCTCCGGCAGGGATGAGGACTATAAATGCCCTCATCCCTGCCGGAGCGAAGCGCAGAGCCGGGACCCACGACGCAACGGGCGGTAAACGCCCGCGACACACAGGGACGCAGTCAATGATGAGGAGGGGTAAGATGAGCTTCGTGACTTCCCGCCGCGCCTTCGTCGCCGGCGCCGCCGCATTGCCGTTCCTGCGCATGCCCGGGGCCCGGGCGGCGACGCCGGGCGTGCTGACCTTCGGGCTGTCGAGCTTCCCGCCGAGCATCGAGCCGTTCGCCAACACCGGCACCGCCGCCGCCACCATCAAGGTGATGATCTATCGCGGCCTGCTGTCCTACGGGAAGGACGGCCTGCTGCGCGGCGACCTGGCCGAGAGCTGGGGGCCGGAGGGCCAGACCGCCTGGGTGTTCAAGCTGCGCGACGCCACCTTCCACAACGGCGAGAAGCTGACCAGCGCCGACGTGAAGTGGACCATCGAGCAGATCGCCGCCGAGAAGTCGACGGCGTTCTTCCGCAAGGAGATGCAGGGCGTCGCCGCGGTCGAGACGCCGGACGACAGGACCGTGCGGCTGGTCATGAAGGAGCCGAACGTCACCGTGCCGCGGCTGATGGCGAGCTACCACCTGCCGATCATCTCCAAGGCCTCCGCCGGCGGCGAGGCTATCGGCGCCGGGCCGTTCAAGGTGAAGTCGACCGAGCGCGGCGTGTCGATGGAGCTGGAGGCCTTCGACAAGTATTTCCGCCCCGGCCTGCCGAAGCTGAAGGGCATCAGGGCGATCGCCTACAAGGACGAGAACCTGCGGGTGGCCGCCCTGCAGGCCGGCGACGTCGACCTGATCGAGTATGTGCCGTGGCAGTCGATGGAGGCGATCTCCAAGGACCCGGCGCTGACCCTCGACACCACCGACGGGCCGTTCATGTACCTGGTGTTCAACGGCGCCAAGAAGCCGTTCGACGACGCCCGGGTGCGCAAGGCGGTGGCGCATGCCATCAACCGCGACGACATCGTCAAGGCGGCGTTCTTCGGCCGCGGCTCCGGCCTCGCCCACCTGCCGATCGCCGAGGGCAGCGAGTTCTTCAACGCCGAGTACAAGGACGCCTGGAGCTACGATCCGGCGCTGTCGAAGAAGCTGCTGACCGAGGCCGGGCTCGGCGGCGGCTTCTCGTGCAGCCTGCTGTCGACCGCGCAATACGGCATGCACAAGGACACCGCCGAGGTGGTGCAGCAGCACCTGATGGCGGTCGGCATCAACGCCCAGCTGAACCTGCCGGACTGGGCGACCCGGGTGGCGCTCGGCAACAAGGGCCAGTACGACCTCGCGGTCATGGGCACCGCCGCCGACAGCAACGACCCCGACGGCCTCAGCAACTTCATCGACGGCACGCTGTCGCCGTCCTACGTGCGCAGCCACGGCGTCAAGGTCGACCGCATCATCGAGCTGCTGCAGGCCGGCCGCGTCGAGTTCGACGAGGCCAAGCGCAAGGCGATCTACAAGGAGCTGGAGAAGGTCGCGGTCGACGAGGTGCCGATCGCCGGCCTGGCCTGGCGCAGCCAGGGCTATGCCATGAAGAAGGGCGTCACCGGCTTCAAGAACCTGCCGGGTGCGCTCACCTTCTATTCCGGCCTGACCTTCGAAGAGACGAGCATCGGCTAGATGCTCGGCTACGCGGCAAGGCGCTCGGTCGTCGCCCTGGGGCTGGTCTGGGTGGTCGCCACCCTGGTGTTCCTGGTGATCCACCTGATCCCCGGGGATCCGGCCGAGCTGCTGCTGTCGCAAGGCGGCTTCGCGCCGGACCCGGCGGCGGTCGCCGAGCTGCGCGAGCGGCTCGGCCTCGACCGCCCGCTGCCGGAGCAGTACCTGGCCTATCTCGGCGACCTCGCGCGCGGCGACCTCGGCCGCTCGCTGCTCGACGAGCATCCGGTGGCCGAGGAGATCGCGCTCAGGCTGCCGCGCACGCTGGAGCTGATCCTGGCGGCCGCACTGCTGGCGGTGGCGGTCGGCCTGCCGCTCGGCACGCTGGCGGCACTGCGCGCCGGGGGCATCGGCGACCGCGTGCTGTCGGTTCTGGCCGGGGTGGCGATGTCGGTCCCGGTGTTCGTGATCGGCACCCTGGCGGTGCTGGTCTTCGCCCAGAAGCTGCGCTGGGTATCGGCCGGCGGCTTCACGCCGTTCGACCGCGACCCGCTCGGCCACCTGGCCCTGCTGGCGATGCCGGCGGCGACCATCGCGGTCGGCCTGGCGGCGGTGGTGTTCCGCATGACCCGCTCGTCGATCCTGGAGGTGCTGGGCCGCGACTATGTCCGCACCGCCGTCGCCAAGGGCGTGGCACCGCTGCGCATCGTCGTCCACCACGTGGTGCGCAACGCCCTGATCCCGGTGGTCACCGTGCTGGCGCTGCATCTCGGCACGCTGCTCGGCGGCACCGTGCTGGTCGAATACGTGTTCAACTGGCCGGGGCTGTCCGGCTACCTGGTCAATGCCGTGGAGGCGCGCGACTATCCCGAGGTGATGGGCATCGTGCTGGTGATCTCGGTGCTGTTCGTGCTGCTGAACCTGGCGGTCGACCTGCTCTACGCGCTGCTCGACCCGCGCGTGCGGCACGCCTGATGGCGCTGCGCGACAGGCATCGGCTGGCGGCACCGCTCGCCGTGGTCGGCGGCATCGTGGCGCTGGCGGTGGCGGCACCGCTGCTGCCGCTGCCCGACCCGGTGACGATCGAGGTTGCGGCGCGGCTGGCGCCGCCGTCGCCGGGGCACTGGCTCGGCCAGGACGAGTACGGCCGCGACGTGCTGAGCCGGGTGATCTGGGGGGCACGGGCGTCGCTGGCGGTGGCCTTCGTGTCGGCGCTGGTCGCCGGCCTGGCCGGCACGCTGCTCGGCCTGCTCGGCGGCTACTTCCGCGGTGTCGTCGAGATCCTCACGGTGCGCTCGGCCGAGGCGGTGCTGTGCTTCCCGCCGCTGCTGCTGGCGCTGCTGGTGGTGACCTTGCTCGGCCCCGGGGCGGCGACGCTGATCGTGGCGCTGTCGATCCTGTACGCGCCGGCCTATGCCCGCGTCGCCTATGCCGAGACCCTGGCGGCGCGCAACCTCGACTACGTGGTGGCGCAGGAGGCCCTGGGCGCGCGCTCCGGCCGCATCCTGGCGCGCACCGTGCTGCCGAACGTGGCCCCGCCGCTGCTGGTGCAGTTCTCGCTGACCGTCGCCTCGGCGATGGTGCTGGAGAGCGGGCTGTCCTTCCTCGGCCTCGGCGTGGTGCCGCCGGAGCCGTCCTGGGGGCTGATGATCCGTGGTGCGCGCAGCACCATGGAGCAGGCGCCCTGGCTGCTGCTGTGGCCGTGCCTGGCGCTGACCGGCACCATCGTGGCGCTCAACCTGCTGTGCGACGTGCTGCGCGACGTGCTCGACCCGCGCGGCCGCACGGTCGCCGCCAACCCGTTCCGCCGCTTCGCCGGCAGCCTGCTGCCGGCAGCGCCGTCCGCCGCGCCGCCGCCGGCGCTGCTGCGGGTCGAGGGCCTGCACCTGGAGATCGGCAGCGGCCCGGACGCGCTGCAGGCGATCCGCGACGTGTCGCTCACCCTCGCCTCCGGCGAGACCCTGGCGGTGGTCGGCGAGAGCGGCTCCGGCAAGACCCTGACCGGCCTCGCCATCCTCGGGCTGCTGCCGCCGGTCGTGCGGGTGACCGCGGGCCGTATCCTCTACACCGGCCGCGACGGCACCACCCGCGACCTCGCCCGATTGGACGAGGCGGCGTTCCGCCGGCTGCGCGGCGACGAGCTCGCCATGGTGTTCCAGGACCCCTCGGCCAGCCTGAACCCGGTGCACCGGGTCGGCGACCAGGTGGCGGAGGCCATCCGCGCGCACCGCGACGTCGGCGCCGCCGCGGCGCGCGGCCAGGCGGTGGCCTTGCTCGACCGGGTCGGGCTGCCGGACGCGGCCCGCCGGTCGCGCGCCTATCCGCACGAGCTGTCGGGCGGCCAGCGGCAGCGCGCGGTGATCGCCGCCGCCATCGCCAACGGCCCGCGTCTGCTGATCGCCGACGAGCCGACGACGGCGCTCGACGTCACCATCCAGGCGCAGATCCTGGCACTGCTGGCCTCCCTCAAGGCACAGGCAGGGGGCATGGGGCTGATCTTCGTCACCCACAACCTCGCGGTGGTCTCCGAGATCGCCGACCGGGTGGCGGTGATGTATGTCGGCGAGGTGGTGGAGGAGGGGCCGGTGGCGGTGGTGTTCGCCCGGCCGCGCCACCCCTATACCGCCGCCCTGATCGCCAGCGTGCCGGAGGGCGACGACGAGCGGCTGTCGGCGATCCCCGGCACCGTGCCGCCGCTGCACGACCTGCCGGCCGGCTGCCGCTTCGCGCCGCGATGCGGCTTCGCGGAGGCGGCGTGCCGGACCGCACCGCCGGTGCTGGAGGCGGTCGCCGCCAGACATTCGACGCGCTGCCGGCGCTGGCGGGAGGTGGGGTGATGGCGGAACGCCCCCTGGTCGAAGCCGCCGGCGTCTCGCGCAGCTTCCGCGGCCGCCAGGGCCTGCTCGGGCGGCGCCGCGACATCCTGGCGGTGCGCGAGGTCGACCTCGTCGTCGGCCGGCACGAGGCGGTCGGCGTTGTCGGCGAGAGCGGCTGCGGCAAGAGCACGCTGGGCCGGCTGCTGCTGCACCTGCTCACCCCCACCGCCGGAACCGTGCGCTTCGACGGCGAGGACCTGGCGAGCCTCGGCCCCGGGCGGCTGCGGGCGCTGCGCCGGCGCATGCAGCTGATCTTCCAGGACCCGTATGGCAGCCTCGATCCGCGGCGCACGGTCGGCGACCAGATCGCCGACGGCCTGCTGATCCACGGCCTCGCCACGCCCGCCGAGGCGCGCGAGCGGGTGGCGGCACTGCTGGCCGAGGTCGGCCTCGATGCCGGTCACGCCATCAGGCTGCCGCACGAATTCTCCGGCGGCCAGCGCCAGCGCATCGCCGTCGCCCGGGCGCTGGCGACCGGCCCCGACTTCGTGGTCGCCGACGAGCCGGTGTCGGCGCTCGACGTGTCGATCCAGGCGCAGGTGGTCAACCTGCTGGCCGACCTGCGCGGGCGGCTCGGCCTGGCGCTGCTGTTCATCAGCCACGACCTGCACGTGGTCCGCCACCTCTGCGACCGGGTGGCGGTGATGTATCTCGGCCGCATCGTCGAGACCGGCCCGGCCGCCGCCATCTTCGCCGCCCCGGCGCATCCCTACACCCGCGCGCTGCTGGCGGCGACGCCGTCGCTGGCCCGCCGCGACACCACCGGCGCCCCGCTGGCCGGCGAGCTGCCGAGCCCCTCCGACCCGCCGTCCGGCTGCGGCTTCCGCACCCGCTGCCCGTTCGCGACGGCGGCCTGCGCCGACGCGACGCCGCCGTTGGCGGCGTGGGGCGGCGACGGCCGGCAGGTGGCGTGCTGGCGGGTGGCGGAAATCGGGTGAGGGGGGAGGCCAATCCCCGGGCCGGCCCTTCGTGGCCGCACTGCGTGCGGCACCTCAGGGCGACAGGAAAATATATTGGCGCCGCAACCCCTTCCTGTCGCCCTGAGGTGCCCTGCGAAGCAGGGCCACGAAGGGCCGGGAGGGGATTGGCTGCTCACGCCTCCCCGTAATGCACCCGCCGATACGCCCGCGACGGGATCAGGTCGTCGATCTGCAGATCCCACAGCCCCGCGGTGTTGGCCGCCTGGTGCTCCGCGAACAGCGCCTCGCAACGGCTCATGTCGCTGACCGTGGAGCCGCGCAGGCCGAAGCCGGTGGCGATGGCCGCCAGGTCGCCGCGGCCGTGGATCGCCTCGCGGGCCTCGTAGCCGCCGGCGCGGAACTTGTGGAACTCTGCCCCGTAGCCGCCGTCGTTCATGATCGCCACCAGCAGCCGGATGCCGTGCCGGCGGATGGTCTCCAGCTCCTGCACATGCAGGTACAGGCTGCCGTCGCCCTCGATCAGCAGCACCTTGCCGTCGCCGCGGTCGGCGGCGATGCCGATGGCGGCCGGCAGGCCGGAGCCGATGCCGCCGAAGTCACTGATCACGTGGTAGCGGTCGTTGTCGCGGCCGCGCATGTGGGTCAGCGCGATCGAGAAGTAGTGGCCGGCACCGACCACCACGTCCCAGTCCTTCGGCACCACCCGGTCGAGCTCCAGGATCGCCTTGCGCGGGTCGAGCAGGCCCGGCTGCGGCGTGTACGGCTTGCCGTCGGGCACGTCGGCGGCGACCGCGGCGGCGATCTCGGGCGTGCGGAAGCCGGGGCGGGCGACGCCGCGGCGGTCGAGCTCGGCGACGATCGCCTCGGCCGCCGCCCGGGCGTCGGCGCGGACATGCAGGTCGGCGGTGCGCAGCCCCTGCCACAGGCCGCGCGGGCTGGTGTCGACCTGCACCACCTGGGCGTTCGGATACAGGTAGCCGCCCTCGGTGGTGTAGTGGCCGAGGCCGGCGCCGACGCCGATCACCAGGTCGGCCTCGGCGAAGCGCTCGCGCGCCCAGTCGCTGGCGAAGGCGCCGGCGATGCCGATCGCCCAGGGATTGCCCTCGAACGCCGCCTTGCCGAGCAGCGAGTTGGCGAGCAGCGCGCCGCAGCGCTCGCCCAGTGCCTCCAGCGCCGCGCGGGCGCCCGTGCGCGTCGCCCCGCGGCCGGCGATGATGACCGGCTTCTCGGCGGCGGCGATCAGCTCGGCGACCCGCCCGACCATCTCCGGGTCCGGGGCCGGCCGCTGCGGCGCCGGCACGAAGCCGGCCGACGCCATGTACTCGGCGAGGTAGGGGTAGTCCTTCTTCTGCAGGTCCATGGGGATGCCCAGCACCACCGGCCGGCGCTCCACCTTGGCGACGATGAAGGCCTCGCGCACGTTGTCGAGCAGGCGGTCGATGCTCTTCACCGCGACGTAATGCGCGCCGGTCGCCAGCGCCAGCGGCGCCATGTCGATCTGCTGCAGGTACCAGGCCGCCCCGATCGGCGCGTCGCCGGCGAACACCACCATCGGCGTGTTGGCGCGCGCCGCCATGGTCAGCGCCGTCATGATCTGGGTGAAGCCGGGGCCGCAGGTTGTCGAGGCGACGCCGACCCTGCCGGTGGCACGGGCGTAGCCGTCGGCCATGGCGACGGCGGCGTGCTCATGGCGGGCGTGGATCACCCGCACGCCCGGCTGCTCGGCCATGGCGGCCGACCAGTACATGTTGGCGTCGCCCATCAGCGTGAACAGCACCTCGGTGCCCTCGGTGACGAAGGCCTTCACCAGCATGTCGGTGACGGTGAGCTTGCGCGGGTTCATCGGTTTCCTCCGAACAGCGAGCCGAGCCAGGACAGCAGGGCGCGCCACAGCAGGCGGCCGGCGCTCAGCTCGCGGGCCGGCGGCGGCGGTGCGGGTGGCGGCGGTGCGGGTGGCGGGGCCGCGGCCTCCGCCGGTGCGGGTGCCTGGCGCTCCGCCACCAGGGCTGCGAGGTTGGCGGAGAACTCGGCCAGCAGGGCGCGCGCCACATGCACGCCGCCGGCGTTGGCGAAGCCTTCCAGCGGCCCGGTGACCGAGAACTCGCCCTCGACCGTCAGCACCGTCGCGGAGTCGCCCGACGCCGTCACCGTGCCCGAGGCCAGCGCGTGCGAGGCGCCGCGCTGGTCGATGCCGCGGCCCTCGATGCGGCAGCTCCGGGCGGCGTGGTCGTAGGTGAGGGCGGCCTCGCCGCGGAACGTGGCGACCGTCGGCCCGAACTTGACCCGGATCGAGCCGCGCCAGAGCCCGTCCCCCTGGTCGGGCGCGAGCTCGGCGCCGGGAATGCAGGAGGCGATCAGCGCCGGGTCGCTCAGCAGCGGCCAGACCGCATCCGGGGGCGACGGGATCGTCGTCTGCTCGCTGATGGAGGGCATCGGCACACGGGCGGGGGCAGGGCGGGGACGGTCACGATAGACCGCGATGCCGGGCGATGGAACGCGATTTCGGGCAGGCGGTTACCACAGGCCTGCGATATCCTGTTTGCGGGTGCTTTTCGCTTTCGATCGTGATTCCGGGGCATGTGGACTGACATCAAGACCCGCTGGAAGCAGTGGGACTGGCATGGCGCCAGGATCTTCAATCAGAGATCGCCTTCGTCGCGGCCGGAGCTGGTGCGGCGGATCATCCGGGAGTTCGTGGATCCCTGCGGCCCCTCTGCCCGCATCCTCGACGTCGGCGGCACGCGGCAGGGCTTCCTGTCCCGCCTGAACGGCGAGTTCGGGCACCTGCGCGAGCGGACCTGCCTGGTCAACCCGCGCGGCGGCCCGGAGATCGCGTTCCGCGACGTCGCCTCGATCCCGCCCGACGCCGAGCCGTTCGACCTGGCGATGATGTTCGGGGTGATGGTCTATCTCGACGAGGATCGGCTGATGGCGACGCTGCGCGGCATCCACCGCTGCCTGCGGCCGGGCGGGGCGCTGATCATCACCGACCCTGATGGTGCCAAGCTGGCCAACCACCTGGAGCGGCCGATCAAGCCGTTCTTCGGGCTGCCGAGCGACATGTACACCGCCGCCGAAACGCTGCGGCACCTGCGCGCCGCCGGCTTCGTGCGCTGCCGGCGCCGCCCCGACCTCGGCGGCAGCAGCCGCTACCTCACCGTGGTCGGCTACCGGCGTCCGATGCGATAGACGCCCCCGGATTTGCCCCCGGGGCGCAATCGCCGCGGAACATCTATACCATTGCGCCGATCAGAGGTCGAAGGGCCCCGCGGTTGCGGCGGCGCCTCCCGACGCCATGGAATGGGACAGCCACCATGCGACAGCTCGACGCCTTCCTGCCACGCACCCGCATCGCCTATCTCTCGATGGAGATCGCGCTGCGGCCGGAGATCCACACCTACTCCGGGGGGCTCGGCGTTCTCGCCGGCGACACTGTGCGTTCCAGCGCCGATCTCGAGCTGCCGATCGTGTTCGTGACCATGGCCAGCCGCAACGGCTACTTCCGCCAGGAGATCGACGCGCATGGCCACCAGGTCGAGTGGCCCGACCCGTGGGACGTCGCCGGGCTGACCAGCATGGTGCCGGCGATGGTGGCGGTGGAGATCCAGGGCCGGCCGGTGTGGATCCGGCCGTGGCTCTACGTCCACACCTCGGCCCGCGGCTATTCGGTGCCGGTGCTGCTGCTCGACACCGACCTCGAGCAGAACGACCCGGCCGACCGGCCGCTGACCGACCGTCTGTATGGCGGCGACCACGCCTACCGGCTGAAGCAGGAGCTGGTGCTCGGGGTCGGCGGGGCGCGGATGCTGCGCGCACTGGGCTTCGAGCCGGACATCTACCACCTCAACGAGGGCCACGCCGCCTTCCTGCCGGTGGAGCTGCTGCGCCGCATGCGCCGGATGCGCGGGCAGTCGGGGAACGGCAGCGCCGGCTCCGACCGCGCCGGCTCGGACCGGGCGCGGGCCCGCGACATGTGCATCTTCACCACCCACACCCCGGTCGAGGCCGGCCACGACCGCTTCCCCTACGACCTGGTGGAGCATGTCACCGCCGACCTGATCCCGATCGCCGAGCTGAAGGAGCTGGCGGGCAGCGACGGCCTGAACATGACCCGGCTGGCCCTCAATCTCAGCGGCTACGTCAACGGTGTGGCGCGGCGGCACGCCACCACCACCCGCGACATGTTTCCCGGCTACGCGGTGGATTCGATCACCAACGGCATCCACACCACCACCTGGGCGCACCCCGCCTTCGCCGCCCTGTTCGACGCCGCGATCCCGCACTGGGTGGTCGAGCCGGAGGTGCTGTCGCATGCCGACACCCTCGACGACGGCAAGGTGCGCGACGCCCACCACGTGGCCAAGACCGACCTGGTGCGGCTGGTGCGCGAGCGTACCGGCGTCGAATTCGATCCCGCCCTGCCGGTGATCGGCTACGCCCGGCGGATGACCGGCTACAAGCGGCCCGACCTGCTGTTCTCCGACATCGAGCGGCTGGAGCGGCTGGCCCGCGAGCAGCCGTTCCAGCTGGTGATGGCCGGCAAGGCGCACCCCAACGACCACAGCGGCCGGGCCTTCATCGCCGGGCTGCACGAGCTGCAGCGCCGGCTGTACGGGGTGCTGCCGCTGGCCTTCCTGCCGAACTACGACATGGCGATGGCGAAGACCCTGATCGCCGGCCCCGACATCTGGCTGAACACGCCGCTGCCGCCGCTGGAGGCGTCGGGCACCAGCGGCATGAAGGCGGCGCTGAACGGCGTGCTGAACCTCAGCACCCTGGACGGCTGGTGGATCGAGGGCTGCATCGAGGGGGTGACCGGCTGGGGCATCGAGGCGGCGCCGGGCGGGCGTGCCGGCGGCGAGGACGACGGTGACGCGCTGTACGCCAAGCTCGGCGGCACCGTGCTGCCGCTGTACGCCCGCGACCCGAAGCGCTGGACCTGGATGATGAAGCAGTCGATCGCCAAGATCGGCAGCTATTTCAGCAGCCACCGGATGATGCGCTACTACGTGACGCAGGCCTATATGCGATGACGGCACCGCGCCTGGAGACCGCCCGGCTGGTGCTGCGGGCGCACGACCTCGACGACTTCGACGACTGTGCGGCGCTGTGGGGCGACGCCGCCGTCACCCGCTTCATCGGCGGCCGGCCGTCGACGCCGGAGGAGTCGTGGTCGCGGCTGCTGCGCTACCGCGGGCACTGGGAGCTGCTCGGCTTCGGCTACTGGGTGCTGGCCGACCGCGTCACCGGGCGCTTCCTCGGCGAGGCCGGCCTGGCCCGCTACCGTCGCGCCATCGACCCGCCGCTGCCGGACTGGCCGGAGGCCGGCTGGGTGCTGCGGCCGGACGCCTGGGGCCGCGGCCTGGCGAGCGAGGCGCTGGCGGCGGTGCTGGCCTGGGCCGACGGCACGCTCACCGCACCCGGCACCGTGGCGATCTTCGATCCCGCGCACGCGGCGTCGCTGCGGGTCGCCGCCGAAGG
>Ga0209347_1001164_pt1 | contig 47429 bp, 37 predicted proteins | sample AutmiccommuBRH23_FD_187382 | JGI IMG/M metagenome (GOLD analysis project Ga0209347, IMG submission 187382) | Deep subsurface microbial communities from Mt. Terri, Switzerland - Autotrophic microbial communities BRH/23 (SPAdes) (version 2) | ecosystem: Environmental > Aquatic > Deep subsurface >... | reverse complement strand
GCCGCCCGACGAGTACTACAAAGAGGAGATCATCTTTAAGGAGGTCACGGTTTCCTCCTACGACCGCGCCCATCTGGAACAAGCCCTGGAGATTGTCCGCACGGCCTACAAGGAGTTGAAGCCGTTCCTCCTGACCGGGCGACTCTCCGCATTGCCGATCGAGTGCGCCGAACTTTACCGGGATCGTGTCGCGACCCTGGCCGGAGCGATGCTCGATCGTTTAACAGATCAGGAATCCATTCTCGTGACCGATCTCGTAAAGACGATCGTCGGAGACAGGGGCAATCCCGCCCTAGAGATTCAACCCTTCATCGCACTGTTCCGTGAGTACGGGATCGGACTCGAACCCGCTATTCGAGGGCAGTCGAATTCGACGACGGGGCTCGAGCAGATCGGGGCCTTCAAACTCGACGACGCAGATGACGGAGCACCTGGAGGTGTCACCACTTCGATAATCGAAGCCGCAACTCGGCTCCTACGGATGTTCCCCAACAGGATCGAACCCGAGTCAATCGAGAGTGCACTTCTCGCAGGAGTCCTTTCACCGGACGAGAGCTTCCGTAGAAGGCTACGGACCAGAATCCGGTTGACGATCCATACCTATCAGCACAGCCAACCCTTCGCCTGCCCAAAGGAAGATGTTCCCGCCCTGCTCGACTTCCTTCTAAGCGCTGAAGAAGGCGCCACCTGTCTTCTGGACCTTCTCTCAGCGAGAGCCTACGAGGAAGTCGAACTCCTCGCGAAAAGGGCCAACCACTCCATTCCAGTCCGCCCGATCACGAGCAATGAGCGACGAATCGCCGCCGCTTCCCGAAATCCCGAATTTCGGATCGAATGTAATCCCACCTCGATCGCAGACCTCTACCTCATCCCAGACGCGAAGCTCTCTTCATCGGAGGAATACCAAGACGTGCTTCGCGTCATCCTCAAAGGTGAAAGCACGGCCAACAGCTCGCTAGTAACGTATGTGGCATTGCGCCGCGACGTCGAACCGGCTCTCGAAGACCTAGGAGAAGCGGCGGGCGGCAAATCTACTTTCCGCGCTGTAATCCAGGGACACGGGATTAGTAAGTCGGCTTACACCAAAGCAGTTCAAGCCAAGGCAGTGAGAGAGTTGAACATGGTCTCGCTAACCGCCTCGATTGGACCCCAACAGCATTTCGCTGGCGATCAGGCGCCGGTCCTCTGCAAGAACCTCATTGCAAATCTGTCGACAGATCGGGGAACTGGTTTCGATGCGATGATCCAGATGCTCACGGCAGTGCGCGACGGGACCAGCCCGCCATCTGACAACTCGTCCGCAACAGCCGAACAGCGACTTTCTTCACTGCTTGACGGGTCCGGGATCGAGAGAGCACTCAAGGACGTATTGATACGAGTTACAGAACCGTCCTGCACGGACGATACTATTAAGAGTGTTGCGCGATGGATCTCTGGCGACATGACGGCCAAAGAGTCCCGAGAGATCTTCGGCGTGGGCGCGGTTCTCAACAAGAGCAACTGGATTGACCTTCTCGCGGCGATCCCCAAGGTCGCGAAGCTGGCGGGCTACGATGGGGCGATCGTGATCTTCGAGGCCGTTGAGACGATTTCGACTCTGACCATGAGCAAGACGCGGACCGCAAACCTCGAGACCATCGTCAGGCTCCTCGAACGTAGCGCCGAAGGCAAGAGTGCTGGGATCTCCTACTTCCTCACGATGACGCCCGAGTATTACGGTAACCGGAAGGACGGTTTTCTGTCCTCTTCCGCACTCGCGAGCCGCATGAGCGTTGGTGAGAAGGCTTACTCTCATGAGATCCGGGTAACCCACACGACGCGTCCCACGTTCGACCACAACTACCGGATTCTATTGGCAATCACGCGATGCTCCAGGAAGGCCCATCCGGAGAGTCGTCCGGTTTCCGACCAGCAAGTTCTAGAAGCTCTTTACCTCTACTACTCATACCCTGGCAACACCACCCGCGATACTCGCTCTCTAGTACGCTACTTCGTCGAGTCGCTGCAGGCGTATCGAGGCTCAGTGAAAAGGACGTGGCACGAGACGCTCGTAGACAACTCTCCGGAACCAAGGATGCTCCCGCGGCCTCCGCTGATCCCCAGACGCTAGAACGCCGCGCCGGCCTTCGGTACTACCGAAGGCCGGCATCGTTGCACGACTCACCTCGCCTTACTCACTGATCTGGCTTCCCCCGCCGTCGATGAAGCCGATCACATCGAAACTCGGGATGCGCGCAGGCCGAGGAAGTTCTCCGAGATTCGCTTATCCGTTCGGTAGCAGCCGGCAAGACGAAGTCTCGTCCGAACGCGCTGGTGTCGGCCTCAACGACACATCCGGAGTGGTTGGGAGTTGGGTACTCCACCCAACTACTCCTCGCCGGTCGCGATCGATTTGCGCGAGCGGCTGTCCGCCGAACCAGACGTAGTCCCACGCCGGCGCCGGCGTCGCTGTCATGGTGCTCTCGGTCATGAGCTGGAGCTCGGGGAGGTAAATGCTGACCTTGGCGGGAGTCGTGAGGGATGAGGGGCGAGGGACGGAGGGGGAGACGAGACCCGCCTCGAGTGAGAGGGAGATCGGACCCCAGCTCCACCCTGAGCTCACCGCCCCTTCATTGTCGCCGATTCCTGAGAGTATGCCGATCGGCCAAATAACCAAGGTAGATTCAGAACCCCCGACGCGACGTTGACTCGAGCGCTGACTCAATGCCCAATGATGAAGACCTCTCTCCGGTCGCGGCAAACGACCTTGCCACCCGCATCAAAGTAAACGAGAAATACTACTCCTTTCGAACGCGCTAGTTTGTAAACGCGAACCGTCGCTATGTTTCGCGTATCGCATCGCACTGGAGCGACGTACAGCGGCGAAGATGGCGGATTTTCGGTAATGACCGCCGGCCCGAACGTAGCCTCGGCCTGGGCCAGGGTGTGAACACCTCCAAGAAGCTTGAGGTCTGTAGCCTCAACTCTTTTTTCGCCAAGGATGATGGCCGCGACAGTGGTCAGCGCCAGCGCACTGATCGCCAACGCGATCATTCCCGTGAGCCTCTTTTTACTCATCGCGGATTCCTCAATGACCGTGCCATTTGTCTTTGACGAAGTAAGCGGCTCGACGAGCACGATCCGCCATCTTCAGAAGACCACAGCCAGTCGCACACATGGCCTTAGTCGCAAATGTGAGCTTTTCCAGTGCCGCAGCTTCACTGATCGCAACCTGATCAAACTGCTCCAAGTCACTTAAGTGCTTCAATTCGACATCCCGAATAGCTTCCATCGAGGTTTCCCAGTGATCCATCGCGTAATAAACCTGGTACGCGGCGGCTACCGTGACTCTGGCCGCCCAGCCGGTACCAATGCAAGAGCACTCACAGGAGATCGGGTTCTTCAGACCATTGACGCAGCCCTTTCTGTTTCCCTCGCATATTCGAACGATATCTTCGTACGGGTATCCGTGCTCGGTCGTGGGGTATTTTATGAAGGCGACCAAGCCCCGTGGATCGGTTGCGTTGGGAGGGGATTGCCTGACGTATCCGAACAGGTTCAAAGAACCCTTCAGCCCAATCGGGTCTGCCTGGCTGTACCTCCCCCACCCACCCCGATACCACCGGAAGACGTTGTACGCGAGCTCGTTTCCGACCTCGCGCTCCTGTCCCGGGAACCGTAGCGGCTGGTGAAGCTCCGCGCCGGCGCGGAAGGCGTAGTCCTCGCCGTAGGGCTCGTGCTCGATGCGCCAGACCACCGTGCCCGCCGCATCGGTCTGGAGGATCGGCGTGCCGAGGTGGTCGTTGAAATAGGTGCGCACCGCGCCGGTCGCGACTTCGATCTGCGCGAGCGGCTGACCGCCGAACCAGACGTAGTCCCACGCCGGCGCCGGCGTCGCGGTCATGGTGCTCTCGCTCATGAGCTGGAGCTCGGGAAGGTAGATGCTGACCTTGGCGGGAGCGGTGAGGGACGAGCGGCGAGGGACGAGCGGTTCAACGAGATCCGCCTCGAGCGAGAGGGAGATCGGACCCCAGCTCCATCCCGCTGCGGGATCGGGCGCGCCGCCCATGCTCGACCCTGAGCTCATCGCCCTTTCATTGTCGCCGATTCCGGAGCCCGACGCCCCGACAGCCTTCCCGACCCGATCGAACCACGCGTTGCCGTCGTAGAGCGTAAACGCAATTCCGTCGATGGTCTCACCTTCGAGTCCGACGGCGCTCGCGGGAATCTCGAGGCGTAACCACTCTCCGGTCGGAGGCATGTCTCCCATTCTCCACCGCGAGCTCGTCCCGTCCGTTCCCCAGGTAACCAGATTCTCACCCCAGTACGCGCGATGCTCCCATACATTTCCGCGTGCAAACTGGATCATCAGTTGCCGCGGCGGCTTGCACGGATCAAGCAGTACGTAAACGATCAACCGGTCCCCTACGGTCAGCGGGAGGTTGGTCGGACTCCAGTAGAAGTAGTGCTGCTGCATACCCGCACCGTACGGGTGTTTGTGCGACGCCGTGCCGCTCGCCTTGTGTTCCGATGTCCAGCTCCATGAACCGCCCAGTGAGGCGCCAGACGGTGGCGCATCGTCAAACCAGATGGTATCCGCTGCGTTCAACGGAGGAGCTTCCGCCGTCGGGAAGCAGCGTTCGAGACCGGTTCGATCGAACCAGACCTGCCCGTCATACTTCGTGAAAGCCATACCCTCGATCCGGCTTCCTTCCAGCCCGACCTCGGCGACGGGCACTTCGAGACGGGTCCACTCCCCCAGCGGAGGCAGGTCGCCCAGGCGCTTTCGACTCGCGCTGCCATCCGTGCCCCCTTGGATGAGGTTTTCACCCCAGTAGGCCCGGTGCTCCCACGAATCTTTCCTGAACTGCAGCATGAGTTGTCGCGGGGGAGCGCAGGGGTCGAGCAGCGCATAGGTCGTAATCCGATCGCCGGGCTCAAAGATCCACGGCGCCGGGGCGGCCCAGAAGTAGTGTTGCTGGAGCCCAGTGGCTGTTCCGTCGGCATGGGAGCTCTGACCGCTCGTTTTCTGCCGCTCGTCCCAGTTCCAGGTTCCGGCGATCCCGGCTCCGGCTGGTGCGGCGTCATCGAACCAGACGTGCTCCTGACCGAGGGAGATCGGTGAGGCAATCCAATCGGAACAGGGCGAGATGCTGAGGCCGGTCGAGACCGTGGCTCCGTACACCCCGGTGATGGTGACGTCGCTGGTGGATGAAACAGCGGACGTAGACACGGGGAAGCTGGCGGTGTTGGCCTCCGCCGGTACGATCACTGAACTCGGAACGCTCGCCACCGAGCTCATCGAGCTACTGAGTGTGACCGGAATCCCCGGAGGTGGAGCAGTCGCCGAAAGAGTCACTGTCCCTGTTGGTTGCATGTGACCGCCGACAACGCTCTGCGGATTCACCCGGACCTCGGCGAGGATCGCGAGCACTTCTGAAACGTGGAGTTCCGCGGTCACCTGTGCAACCAGCGACGCCGTGATGGTCACGGTCGTGGCTGTATCCCTGATGACCGTCCTCCCAACGAAACCAGCTCTATCAGCCCCCTCCGGGACGGTGATATTCGCTGGGAGAGACAATTCAGGATCGGACGAGCTCAGCGCCACGACGGCGCCGAGTCGGCCGGACGGACGGTCGAGGTAGACGGTACCGCTGAACTCTTCACCCGCGTTCACGCTCGCCTGATCCAGAATCAAGTTCGTGACCAGGCGCGGCTCTTCAGTGACCTCGAGCGTCATTGACCGGAGCGTCCCCGCCCGGCTCGCTGTAACGGTGACCGCGCCCGGCTTCAGTCCCTCGGCCGCGAAGTTAGCGGTCGCCGCGCCTGGCGGCACAGTAACGCTTGCCGGGACTTTCAGCAGAGCCACGTCGCTGGACGCAAGCCAGACGATCCCGCCTTCCGCGGGCGCCGGTCCGGAGAGCTCCACCGTGCCGCTCACCGTCTGCCCTTCCAAAACGTCGGGCGCGGCGAAGGTCAGATTACTGATTCCGGCGCCCAGCCCGGTCGTGAGCGTACGGACACCTCGACCGTCGTAGCCGTATGCGGCATCGGCCGTTCGCAACAAGTGGTTTCTGGCCGAATAAACCGACGTAAGTTGGTCGACCGCTGTCTCATTTCCTGAGGGGTCGTACTGGATTCCCCGTGCGACTCCATTGTCCGTCACGCTCACCAGTTTTGGCGTCGTGCTCTGGTACGAGAACAAGGAGCTCTGCGAGGCTCCGCGGATTGCCGACGTCACGTTACCCATCGCGTCGTAGCCGTAGCTCGCGCTCCCCCACAGATCCGCTCCCGATGCCGCCGAAGTCAGGCGGTGCAGGTCGTCATATCCGAAGGTTCGGCTGTAGCGCGGGTTCGGGACGTCTTCGATCGCAGTGATGTTGCTGGCCGGATCGTACGTGTACTGATAGTGCGCGATCACTCCCGCTGGCCCGGTGAGCTTGTTTTCAGTCGGCCGATACCGCGGATCGTGCGCGACGTCCTTTCGAGTGCCATTCCCGTACACAATGCTGGTCAACGGGCCGTATGGCAGATAGGAGGCGGAAGACACCAGGGTCATGCCACCTGTAACCGCAGACGTTGGACGGCCGGCGAAATCGAATCCGTAGGAAACTTGTCGCCCCGACGGATACCCCACCTCGGTTCGATTACCAGCCCGGTCGTACTGGAAGCTCGAGCTCCAGATGGCGCCCGCAACGCTCTTGTCCTCTCGTGCGAGCTGTCCCAGCCTTGTCCATGCATAGGTTGTCGAGCCGGTCGGGTCGTCCATTCGAGCCAGCCGACCGAGACCGAACGCTCCGGTGTCGTAGGTCCACGTCACGGCTTCGGTCGCCGTACCGCTCGAGACCGACGTCTGACTCACCACGCGACCCAGCGCGTCGTAAGAACGCGTCGTGTTCGCGCCGTTGGCGTCGATTGTCGAGGTCAGATTCCCTGCCGGATCGTAGGCGTAGACGGTCAACCCCGTGACCGGACTCTCCTGACGCAGCATCTGGCCAAAATCGTCGTAGAGGTAGGTGGTGACGTTCCCGTTCGGATCGGTTACGGATGTGAGGTTGCCTGCCGCGTTGTAACCGTAGCGGGTCACCACTTCTGACGCGCCCAGCTTCTGACGAACATTATTCAGACGGCCGGCCGGGTCATAGCCGTAGAACGTATTTGGTGCGGAGTGATTCTCGTCCTTCACGGAGAGAAGGTTGCCCCCGTCATCGTACTCGTATGAGACCCGCGCACCACCTTGGACGGTCGCGAGTAAATGGCCCTCGAGGTCGTACTCGAAACTGGTCGCCCTCCTGGTAACCCAGCTGCCGTCCAGCGACTGAATGCTCTCGGTCTGTTTCCAGCCATTCGCGTCGTATCCGTACAGCATTCGCTCGGAGAGCTGCGCCAGAGAAGCGCCGCGGGAGACGTGCTGCAGTCTGCCCCGCGTGTCGTACGCGAACTGCGTGGCGGCACCAGCCGGGTCGATCCGATGGTCGAGACTTCCCCCTCCCGCCCCATACACGGAAGTGGAGGTGATGTCGGTGGCGCAGAGGGGGTCGAGCGCAAGATCGCAGCCGGAGCTGCTTTTGATCGTGCGGGAGGTCTCCCGACCCATGAAGTCGGTCGTGACCTCGGTGGCGACACCGTTCGGGTCGACGATGCGAATGGCGTTGCCATGAACGTCGTACGCCTCGAACCGGGTCGTGTGACCGATAGCATTCCGGATGGCTGCCAGGCGTCCTCGGAGCAGAAGCGGCACCGATGCGTCGATCGGATAGTAGACGTAGGTGGTCCCGTCGCTGACGTCGGCTCGGGGGCCATCACTCGTCCGGAGCGTGGCGCGGGGCTGACCAAGGGCGGACCAGGAGGGTTGAAAGACCCCGCCGGGTTCAAAGGGAGCGGGTTCGGCGCCGTCGTTGTAGACATTCGTCGTCACTCGAGTGGCGAATGTGGCCGGCTGTCCCGTCCACCCTTCGAGGCGCCGCTCCGTGACCAGCCCCAGGAGCGGGTCGTAGGTGAGACGCTCGATCGTTTGCTGTCCTGGCTCGATCACCGAGCTCCTGCTGATGCTGGTTACGAAATTCGGCCAATTCGGGTCGTCATACGTGAACGACGTGACCTGAAGGGCCGCGGTCGCCGTAAGCGGATCCGTAGTCAGAGCGTCGGTCGTAAGACGGCAGTTCGTCGACAGCTCTGGATCACATGCGGAGGGCCTGTAGCCTACCGCTGTCCGCGTGATTCGACCCGAACTGTCGTGGTCGAACGTCGTGACGTAACCGCGCTGATCCTGTTGCCGAATGACGCGGCCTTCACTGTCGTACGCGAAAACAACGGCGGCGCCGCCTCCGCAGGAGCTGCAGCTTTCGCTGATTTCAACGGTTCGAGCTCGGCCGGCAATGTGCCGAACGTACGCAAGCTTGACTGCGCCCGACGTGTGCGTGAGGCGCGTGAGCTGCTCGCCTCCGACCCGGCCCGGCAGGTACTCGATGTTTGAGATCGGATCCGAACCATCGCTCGCGGAGGACACCCGGCCCTCCGCATCATAGGATCTCGATTCGAGTAAGACATCGTCCGGCCCATACACCGCCGTCATCTGCCCATTAACATAGTGGAAACGGCGATGCTGTTGTCCATCGGGCGCGAGGATCTGCTCGAGATGCAGGTCGGCCGTGTACGAGTAGTCCCAGCTCCCGGCATCCGTGACGATTGTCTCTACGAGACCCGTGCTCGAGTTGAGTAGGAAAGCTGCGCCAAGCCCCGAGGAGCTGAGCACATCGAAACGCCCGTTCTGGAGATCCCAATCGACCGTAAGCTCTGGAAGCCCCGGCCTCCCCTCAGAGCGTAATCTGCCGTCGTCTCCAAAGCGCAGCTCTCGAGCTGAGTCGTGCTTGCGAAAGACAAACTCGCCACGTCCATGGTCAAACTGGAGACTGGAGGCACCGGTCGTCCCTCTCGGCCACATCTGGTTGTAGACTCCCGCTGAAGTACGGGTGAACGCGGTGGCAACCCCCTTGGGATCGAGAACGGTGACGAACTTCCGCCCGTCGTCACCGCCATGGCTGAAGACCCGACGGTCAAACGGCGAACGCCATCCATATCCAAGCAGCCCCACACCGGCAGAAACCGCACTGGTGCTCAAAATGCCCTTCGCAGAGCCGGCCGCGCGAAATCTAGAGTTGTAACTGAAGGAACTATCGTCGGTGGAAGGAACGCTGGCAGGCAAGGATTCGTTGTGTTGTCCACCCCCGTCCCAATAAGAAGTTGGTGGGCTAGCGCAAGACGCGCCTGAACCGCTGGGCGTATTGGATCCTCCCTCGCACCCGCAGTCGGGGTCGAGCGGTAGCTGATCGACCGCCTCGATGCCCGAGCAGGAGATGGCGGTTGCCCGAAGAATTTGGGGTTCGGGCCCTCGTGGGATCCAGAAGCCGGCCCACGGCTCGCCGATTCGAGCGTCCCATATGACCTGCTTGACTGTGAAGTTTGCGTCGAGCAGTTCGACCTTGATCCTCCCCTCTGCAGCGTCTGGAAAGTCATAAAAAACTTTGGTATAGACGGTTCCAAAGGCCGATTGTAAATCTCCAATGCGGATCTCAGGCGTTGGGTCAAACGGAATCGGGGTCTCGTGCACATCCAGGTACGCAGGATCCTGCGATCCACAGGACCAGGCGAAAGTTCGGAGCGTATAGGTTCCGCTTCGCCAGCAGTAGGTCCAAAAGCCAGACTCGTAGGACCCGCTCGACTGGGAGTGCCTGCTATTCACCCTATGGATGACCACACCATCAGGATCGATGATTTCCAACGCAGTGTCTTTCAGTGGCTCACTATAAGGGAAGGAGTACTCAACCCTCACCCTTCCGCTTCCGTCAGCGAGATGCACCACGGAGCCACTGACTTCCGGTTTAGGGTCTGGCGGGGGGAGTTCCACCGTTTCCTGATCAATGAACGCCGGGTCCGAAGGATAGGTTGTTGGAGAGAGCCCGCCACATGCGAACGCGGTCGCGAGCACGGTGTGAGGCTTCGTCCAACATCCGGTCAGAATCTCGACCTCCCATGTCCCCGATGCTTCCTCGAAGATCCCTTCATCGCTATAACCGCCGCCATCAGGATTCACGAACTGCCAGCGCAACCGGCGCTGTCCGATCCAATCCGTATTCGGAAACGAGTAACCCATCGTTATCTTGGAGATTCCACGGGAGTCCGCCTGGGTAACCGACAGGTCCACCTCGGGCGTGCTGTTGACGACAAACGAACGCGTCGACTCGCCGGAATCCAGTAGCTGACAGGATTGGATGCCGGTGGTTTCATTCGTTACCAGTTTTGTGCATCCCCCAACAGCCGATACCTCATGGGTCCCCGTTTTCATGCACGCGGTAGAAAACGTTACCGTCTTACTGCACGACGACCCTTCGCAGTTAGCGGCAGCGAGAAGCCGTCCATCTAGGTACAGCTTGAGGTTCCTTATGTCCGAACAACCGCCACTCACGCTGGCAGTCGCCGTTCCCTCCATCCCGGAAATTGACAGTTGCAGGTTTACGGGACATGCACCACGAACCTCGGTGGCAAACCAAGAAATGAGCAGAATCGGGAGAAGTCGGCTTAAGCAGCTCCGGAAAGGCACTAGGTGGCCTCCTTACACGATGTTCGGCTGGGCTTAGTGGTCCTGGCTTTTTCGTCATCATGACGAGCCTCAGCCAGACGGCGTGGGTAGAGAGCGTGAGAGCACGGCGAGCCGGGCCCCATCGAGAGCTTCACCCTGTAAGAGTTGTCCGCTTCGCCCGCATTAGCCCATAGCGCTGAGGATGCGCCGCTGATGGCCGCCCGGCTTCCACTTCCTGGTCCAACCGATCGGTCCTGCGCCGCACGGTTCGGCGGGAAAGTCGCGGGCGAATAGCAGCAGCGCCACCTCTGACAAGACTCCACGAGCATTATGTGAACTTCCACTTCAGGCATCGCCTCAGCAGGGTAGATGCACCATGCGGCGGCGCGGAAGTGACAACTTTCCGCCAAACCCGAACCCAAGAACGCGACGGCGTGAGCACACTTACGCGTCGCGCAAACTCTCGTTCCTTCCCTTGCGAACATGGACCGGACGCTTGCCCGAACCCGAAAGTAGCTCATGGTCGAGCCTTCCGAGGCGACGACGGGTCGCGTAGTAGTACGTGACCGACGAAAACCCGAAGCGCCCACACGCTTCCACCCGAGTCGCCCCGCGAGCCTGTGCGCTTTCGACGAAGCGTAGCCGCAACATCTGAAGGAAGACGCCGGGCGTGATTGTGATGCTCGCTTTCCACATCCGTAAGAAGCTTCGTTCGCTCAGGTCACCGCCAGGCAACTCACTCACGGCAAGCAGGCTGCTCGTCCCCAAAATTCGGAAGAAGACTCGGACCCATAAGCGCGACCACTCACGCTCAATAGAAACCAGCCGAAGAAGGCCGATAAGATGGGTCCCCATCACCTGGCGCCACGGCTGAGCAGGACAGGCTAGATCGGCACAGGTCTCCGCGTGCGAGGAACTTCCGAGCCGCGCGAGTAGAACGCGGAGATCCTTACGGTGATGCGGACTCTCCTCCTGCCAAGCCGGGCAGTAGGGCCGGCACCCTCGGCCGCTGGTTAGTGCACGAAATGCGGTGCGGCGGTAGGAGCGCGGCGTGACACCGAAAGCGCGCTCGAAGTGAGCGAAGAAAGGGCCCGCGCTGAGAAACCCTGACCGGTAGGCGGCTTCGGTCAGCGTGACGTGAGGATCGGTGAGGAGCCGAGCGGCCGTCCTCGTCTGGAGCGACAGGATGAACGGACTTAAATGCATGCCGCAGCGGGAACGAAAGTGATGTTCAAGTCGCCCGGGATCGGCGTCCAGCCTGTCCGCGACCGCTGGCACGTGAGGGACGACCAGCCGCTCGAGCATGTGACCCACGATGCGCGTGACCCGGGCCCGGAGTTCCTCATCGACGTACGTGTCAACTTCGCAGAGCCAGCTCGGGTTTACGTCTCTCGAAAGCCTCTGCTTCTCCCACAGGGCCGGAGCGGCGGAGCCCTCCCCTACCTCTGCCACCGGCTTCGCTTCGCTCATTCGGACCTTCCTCCTCTTTTCGGTGCTGCTGGAAGAGGAGTGTCGAAAGTGAGGGCAAACCCTACCCTTAATAATGGAAAGCCCTCGATTTTATTGGTCCGCGATCTCGGGGAGGCTTTTGGAACGATCCCGATGGGTAGCAACGGAGTAGCAGTGAAGGACCTCAAAGCGCGTGTATGCGAGAAGAGGCCGGGCTGGCGCGGGGCGCGGTTGTTGGGCAGGTAGCCCAACACCAGCGGCCCGACCGACACTCAGCGTGTAGCCGCCCTCCCACGAGTGGGCCGGCTCAACCACTAGTCGCAGGCGCGTCAAAACCCGAGCCTCGAAACTTCAGGGCCGTCAGTGCGAAATGATGTTCTGGTAATTGCAGTCAATCATGGCCACGCCGTCATCGTCGAGGGCTTCGAAGCATACGATGTGATCATTCCCAAAAGCGCGGTCCACATCGGTCCGCAGAATGGTTCGCATCGGCTGCTCATATCGTCTCAGCACGGTCGGCTTCGGAAGATGGTGACGCGTACTGCTACTGATGATCGCAAACGCCGGATTCACGGCATCGATGAACTCACGCGTGTTCGCACTCTCGCTCCCATGATGAGGAACCTTGAGAACGGTAGCCGAGAGGCTGCCTGGACGAAGAGACTCCATCCGAAGCAGCTTCTCCTCCACGTGACCGGGAGTTGAGCTCATGTACTCTTTCCCAGACCTGTCCAAATTAAGTTTTTAGAAAAAACAACGCTGGGGCCCTGTACTCTCGAATTTGCGAGAAACAAAAGACAGGGAGGCACCCAGCGTTGGCTCTATTCTCGTCGGTTTTCCAGCAGATTCTGAAGCTTTTTCCACGGATCGAGTTTGGGGAGATCGTTCAGCAGCACCGAGCTGAACGGCATGCTCGAGGATTCACGTGCTGGCAGCAGTTCGTTTCCATGCTCTTCTGCCAGTTGGGTCGCGCGCAGACGTTGCGCGAAGTCTGTGACGGGCTGCGGTCGATCGACGGAAAGCTCCGCCACCTGGGCATCCAACCGCCGAAGAGATCCACCTTGGCGTACGCGAATGAGCACCGCCCATGGCAGCTGTACCCGGAGGTTTTCTATCGACTCCTGGACCGCGTGCAGGCCGATACGAGCCCCAAGCATCGCTTCCGGTTCAAGAACCCGCTGCTGTCGATCGACAGCACGATCATCGAGCTCTGTATCGAGGTGTTCGAGTGGGCCAAGTACAAGCAGCAGAAGGGTGCGATCAAGCTCCATATGGTGCTGGACCACGCTGGGCATCTGCCGACTTTCTGTGATCTGACCACCGGGAGTGTCCACGACATCAAAGTGGCCCGGGAGCTGCGGTTCCGGGCCGGAACGGTGCTGGTGTTCGACCGCGGCTATGTGGACTACACCTGGTTCCGGCAGCTTACCGCTCAGGGAGTCTGGTTCGTCACGCGGGGCAAGAAGAACATCAACTTCACCGTCCTCGAAGAAAGGCCGGTCTCCGGCTTAATACTCGCCGATGAAGTGGTCGATCTGCATAAGCACCGCAGCTATGGGTTCTCACCCGTTCGTCTGCGACGTGTCGTGGTCGTCAGCGAGGATGACGGAAGCATCCTCGAGTTCTTCACCAACAACCATCGCCTCGCAGCTTCGACGATCGCAGCGATCTACAAGCAACGATGGCAGATCGAGATCTTCTTCAAGGCCATCAAGCAGAACCTGCGGATCAAGAGCTTTCTTGGTACCTCGGCCAATGCCGTCGCCATCCAGATATGGGCCGCTCTGATCGCGATCCTCATCCTCAAGTACCTCCAGCTCAAAGCCCGACGCGGCTGGTCGCTATCCCATCTCGTAGCCCTGCTCCGGCTCCATCTGTTCAGCTACCGAGACTTGTGGGCCTGGCTGGATGATCCCTTCGCGGCAACCGACCTCCCGCCATCCACCCAAATCTCTCTCCAATTTGGATAGCACGGAAGGGAACCTCATCTCGGCCCTGGACTCTCTGATCGCGTAGAACCTGAACCTAAAGCTCATTGGGAGGCGCTTCCGCAGCTAATTTGGACAGCAGTGACTCTTTCCCATTTGCATCGCCCGTAAAAAGGAACCTGTGGCCATTGAGGTCGAGCCGAAAGACAATGCTCGCATTGTTGATCCGGTATCCGCAGAGGCCATTATTCGGCCGCTCCGGAGATTGGTCCGAATGCAAAAGCGTGAAGACAGCTCCGGGCAGTGCAGGAAGCGAAAACCCTTGCCCTGACGCGTCGATGACCGCAGGTAGAAATGAATCTTCGAGTGGGCGACGGTACACGATCCCTGGGATGGCTCTCATATCCGCTAAGAATCTTTCGAAGCTCTCCCGCGGGTTGCATTCACGGTCATACCCCGGTTCCCAAAACTCCAGAACCGAGGGCTGGGGTCTTATACGCTTTCCGTCGAAGCCGAGAAGACGCCGAAGCCCATTCCAATGGTCATAGTCAGCGTGTGTGACAATCACAAGCTCGATCGGCCACTGAATGAGGTCATGTTCCTCAGCGTAGGTCGTTAGCGGACTATGCTCCCATCCACCGTCGATCACGATCTCTCGGTCACCCATATCGATGACGATTCCATCACCAGTGCCGACATCGACGAAGTGAACCGCGAAGCCGGCCACTTCCGCTTCACGAAGTGAACTCCACGCTTTGCTCACATACCCGACGGTGCCGTCTTGCATCTCAATTCGGTACCAGCGCGGCACGGCATCGAGAAAAGTGGCCACCTCGCCGACGCGAAGTCGAGCCACCTCCGCGGCATCCCCGCCGGCCGCCTCGCGCACGGGGATCGATTCCCGAACCCGGGTACTCGGAACTACGGTTGCTGCTAGGGAGAGGCCCGCAACGAACAAAAGAATGAGAAAGCGGAGCTTCAATGGTTACCTCCACGCAATCATCGCCTCACAATTCGACGCCTCGCCAGCCCGATACTCTGCGGCACTCGTTCGTAGCACCAGGTCCGCTCACCACCCGCGAAAATCGCCACAAGGCCGAGAATCGAGGTGATAGAGGTTGGCGTTTCTGCCCTCAGTACCCTCAACATCGGAGTCTTCCGAGGTGGTTGGTCCTGATCTTCATCACTCGTCTTTCTCCTGATCCTTGCGGTCAGGTTCCGGCCAAGGCTCGGGCGGCCCCAGGCGTTCTGGAGAGGGGTCCCTGAATGGATTCTCCCGCCGCGTGGTGGGCGGAGAATCTCTAACCACATCGCGCCAAGACTTTTCTTTAGGGTCATCTTTCCTGTCCGTCATTTCACTTCTCCTTCTGTTGTTGGCGGTCCCCACCACAACTGGGCCACGGGGGACTCACGATTCACTTCTGTATAGCAACGCCGATGAAGACGTTCTCGTGGTGGGTGCTCATCCTTGATATTCAGGTCCCGATTGCGTTCGATGATCCCTTCAATCGTGGCCCATTCGTCATCTGAAAAGCCGCCTTTGACGCGGGCCCTATTTGCATGCAGGGAGAGATCAAATGCGATGGTTGAGTATCCAGTCGCGAGTTCGGTCAGACGCTCTACGCGTTCAGGCAGTTTTAGAAGCGGTCGGGCAATCGCGAGCAAAGTCGTGACGGCGCCAGCGATCTGCCATACAAACGCCCCGGGGCCTAGTTTCCAGATCGTCCACCCAGCCACTGCGCCGGAGCTAGTGAACGCGATCGCCAGGTCAAGCCAGAAGCTCAGTCGCCGCTCATCATTGAGTCGGCACCTGTAGTACTTCTGGTTCAGTTGCGCAGTCCGCCATTCGTTGTTCAACAGGCGGGCTCTCTCATAAACACTCACTCTCGACACCTCCTAGGCACGCTCCATAAGCTCATGCCGTCTCGCACGAGCGCCGCTCCCGCTAGCATGGAAGTCGAATGTGTCGCCTGTGTTGTTGTTCAAAATTCGGGCTAATGTGGCTCTGAGGGTCGGCTCGTCATCGTCAAACCCGCCGTGCGTGCGAGAGGTACTGTGGCCGCTGGCTCCGCTCGTATCGTTCGGCGACAGGATGATCTTGTGTTCCTTGCCCCAGAGATCCTTGAGCTTCGCGTGCTTCTCAACGAAGCGTTGCATTCCGAGAAGGGGCTCGCCTTCTGGCCGCAAGACGGGTATGCGAACGCGATCTTCAAGAGCGTTGCTCACGAGGTAAAGGAGACTTTTGTTGTAGATTCCGGCGCAGTGGTCATCGCGCTCGGCTTTATCGCTAAGGGTAAAGAGCGTGAAGCGGTTAACCTTGTTACGCTGAATGGCAGGAAGGTAACTCTCGTCGAAGAGCTGCATCGTCACGGCCGGCGCCCAAAGAGTGAGACTGTCAATGGTCTTGCCCATGCCAGTGCGACCCCTCGGAAGCTTAATGGCGGTCAACTCCTGAATGAGTGGTGCGAAGAGAATGCTGCCCGCGCTGTGCGCCACAAGATGCAGCTCGAGATTCGGCACGTCCTTCAGCAGACGGCGCAGCGCCGCGCTGAAGACCCGCATTCCGCCCCTGGCAGTGCTGCTGGCGCGGATCGCGTTCTCTTTCATCTCATCCCATAGGAGTTTGCCGGTGGCCACCCTGGCGATCGGCTCGAGTGCATCGTCCAGGCGGTCCAGCATGAAATCCTTGGCGGTATCGAGAATGCCTTCAGGTCTTCGCTGGCGAAGAGCGTCCTGCAGGACGTTCCTAATCGTCGTCCAAAAGTCGGTTTTCCAAATAAAGGAGATCGGGAAAATCTCGTGTTCAAGAAGGGTTGCTCGATGATCCGCGACGCGCTGAACGGCCGCCTGCTCGGGCACCAGCCCTCCGTGCGCGTACAGCAGCAGGCGGGGGCGAGCCCATCCACCGATCATCTCGGGGATTCTTGCGACCTGCGCTTCGATTCCCTCGCTTGTGTTGCCAAACGAGCCGCTTTGCCGCGGCTCACCGTCGTTCCCCAGACTGATGATGTGAGGACGTAGGTCGCAGTTTGCGTAGGTCTGGCTTTGCTGAGCTGCGCTGCTTACCGCCGTTGCCTGTGCTGTCGCGGTCCGCAGCCGGATCGGAGCTCCCAGTCGTGCGACCCACACGTCTTGCCCGTTGGCGAGCCAATCGTCATAGGAGATTCGGCCGTAACCCTGCATTCCCCATTGGCGGCCCCACGAGTTCTGAATCCACAGTCCCTCCTCGTCATAACCCACGACCGCGAAGGCGTGTCCTCCAAGGGGTGGCCGAGGGTACTCGATCACCCCATCCTCCCCCACGGTGTTCCAACCCTCGTGGACGCCTGCGGTAGCGTAGAGAACTCCTACCTCGGCGATGGCAGCGTGCATCGCGACCAGGTCTTTGTGGTTTACGCGGAAGTAAGCACCGAGTGGCCGCTGAAGCGCGTTGAGGGAGCGCATTGGCGTCAGCTCGGAATCATTCTTCTGGGGATCGTATGGCCACTCCTCAAAGGCGCAGACACCGTGCTTGTGCCAGCCCTTCATCGCTCCTCGTGCGCTACTGCCCTCATACTCTTCTCCCGGCCACTCGTCGTACCGCCTAGCGATCTCGTAGAACATGCGAGGGCTGACCGGCGTCAAATCCGGGTCGATCTTGCGGATTGCGAGCAAGAACTGCGCGACAGTGGCCAGGCCGAAACCCGTGCAGGCACCCTCTTGCCCCTGATTCAGAACCGGAATGCCCAACCGCATGAATTGGTAGATATCTTTTCGTAGCGGCACCTCAACAAGAGTGGGGACAAACATCCTGTCCCTGAAATCGAGACCGTCCGGGAGCGCATCAAATTTTCTTCTTCGAATGGGCACACAATCCTCCTTCTTCACCGAAACTCGGCGGGGGTTTGCTATAGGAGTGTCGGTTGGAAGGATTTCCCTACCCATCGAGGCGAAACTATTTGGATATATATCTTTTCGCTGATCCTCCCAGAAGGTGTCCAAGGTCGGGTGATGCGCTTGCCCGACTGTTGCTGGATTCCACGCAAACGCTGGGGACTCTGACGATTGCCTCCTTTCGGCGCGCGGCCCAGGACTGGCCTGTATATGCGCGAGCCTTCCTTCTCACGCAAAAGCGAGCGGGGCCCTTTCTTGCGACCGTTGCAAACCAACAAGCAACACGGACGCAGGGAAGGGAGGCGGAGGTGATCTCCCAGTCGGCACAGGGCGCACATCCCGGCCGGTCGGGCGCCGGGTGTGCCGCTAGCCGCTGCACCTTGGTCGAAGGCCCCGCCACTGCTCGAGGAGGCTTGATCGGCGTTTGAGACGGAAGCGAGGACCCTAATCTACTCCGTCGAACCTCGCCCAAATCGGACCGTGGTCGCTCAAGACTCGCACAACTGCGTTGTCGACGACACTGCAGTCGGACACGCCGGCGGCCGTAACCTCATCGGCGAGGAGGTGGTCACATTGATACGCTTCTCGGGCCTGGTGTCCCCAGAAGCTCTGAACCTCTTTGCCGTGATGCGTCCAGTGACAGTCCACGAACTTTCGCTCCGCCAAATTGGCAAAGTAGCGATTGAACCACTTGCCTCCGTAGACGTTGTCTACGTGGCGGGCTGCATTCAGGTCGCCACCGACCACAAATCGATGTTTGCCCACAGATTCTTCGAGCACTTCGGCGAGGGTCTTCAGATGCTTCCGATAGTTCGGCGGGCCCACGTGGATGCTCGCCAACAGGACCGGGCGACCTCCCCACGACACCTCCGCGCAGGCCACATACGATCCTTCAGACTGAAGATCGACGGGCGTGAACCGGATCCCCTGTCGAACGAACACCGCCGTGCCGCTATCGCTACCCCGATCCTTTCCCCAGACTAGCGAACCTTCTGTTTCGTCGATTGGAGCATCCGAAAGCGCCTCCTGGACGAGTGCGATATCGGGCTTTATCTCATCCAGCAGATACCTCCATGCCTCACGGTGAGTTCGGCGGTATCGAGCACGAGGCGGCGCACATCCCATGTTCCAAGACGCGATTAACATGTGTAATGTCTCATTAGGTCTTAAGAACCGAAGATCCTACATTCTCGAGTTTGGCTGACACGCCCTGTTCAGCATACGAGGCCTACCCTAGAGCTGGTTTGTCACAGCCAGAAATTGGGCCTGCTTCCCCAGCGCCGCGAATGCCAGGTTTCTTGCGAGCGACAGGGCGTCGTCGGGGAGCCGACTAAGATTCCCGTGCGCGAATCTGGAGCGAAGGTCGTAGACGTATTTCACCTCGCGAGTGATTCGCTCACGAGCTTCCGGATCACTTCCCAAAAGCGACGCACACCGATCCGCCAGAATTGCACTAATGGAGGATCGCCGCTGTTCCTCTTTGGTACCACCCAAGACGATCTCCATAGCCTTCACCGTCTGGAACAATCCCTCCGCCGGCTCAGCCGCGCCAAAGCTGCTGAATAGGCAAGCGGCACCGTCGAGCATCCTCCGCTGATTCGTGCGAAAGGCGGTCCCGATCAGATGCAACTTCCGCTGGACAAACCCGTCTCCGGCCGCCTCCTTTGGAGGACGGCAACCCGCGGCCGTTCTCGCGTCGCGTGCGGGCAGTACGTCTTCGGGATACCAATCCTTCAACTTGTCCAGTCTCAAGTGTTTCTGTCCTTCCGGACCAGTCGCCAGCTCTCCACAGATGACGGGAACGACGGCGTCAGAGGCCGGCTTTTCGATTTCCAAGAGGCCCGTAGCCATACACATGCCGAGGAACTCGCGGGTGATCTGCGGCGCTCGCCCCAGCGGGTCTTCGTCGTCCAGCAAATTCCACCCGCCAACACGAACGTGGAGCACCAGGTGGGACCGAAAGCACGGTGGCTCGGTGGCAAAAGGATCAGTGCCGCTGTTTGTCAATGGCCAGAAGGGAGCGCCCGTCGCTCTGAGCCCGTCGAAGACGACCGGTTCCAGCACGGAGAGGTGGAGGGCGTCGGAAAGCACATACCGTGAGCCGATGTGATCGCCGACCTCCTTGGGGAGCGGGGTCGGTACGAGAAACTCGTAGAGAACCGGGAGCGCCTCGAACTCTGAGAGCCAACGCTCCGCTAACTTCCTGGAAGAATCGAACCTCGTGAGCGCCCCCGTCTCTGGATCCATAATTTCCGCGATCTTCGAGAGCAGAAAGCCTGACAAGTTGGGAAGGCCGTACTCCGCCTTCGCCAGGAGCCACTCTTCATGGTTCATTGAAAGCTCGTCGGTGGGCGTCAGCAGTCCGTCTAGAAAAGTCAGAACCGATTCGGGCCCATTCGGTGAAGCCTTTGCTGTGCGGAGCCGCTTGTCGATGCTCCACACCAGTTGTCCGCGTCGCTTGCGAGGAATCTGCACCGCCATACACTGTCGCCTTGTGAACTTGTGATGCGCTACAAGGTTATACCTCTCGTCGCGGCCGGTCCCAAAGGCGTAGCTCGGTAGCCGCCCGGTAGCAGAGGGCGACGCGGCACGGTCCCCGACTGAGCGTGGGCGCGGAAGCATTGGGCTGGTGGTGTTGGGTGGCCGACCCAACAAGCGCCCTCAGGGCGGAACACGGGTTCGAACTTAAAACCCGGTGAACGTGGAATGACGCTATGCCGAGGGCATCTGTTGAAAGCCGCACTTTCGCGCCTTTCCGGCCACCGTACGCTCCCAGTCGGGCAGATAGGAACGCATTAGCGCCTTGAACACGCGCCCGTGGTTCGGCACGAGGAGGTGCACCAGTTCATGAACGAGCACGAACTCCTGGAACGCGAACTCCTGTTCGAGAAGGTCAGAGCTGAGCGTGATCGTCCCAAGGCTTGAGCATGACGCCCACTTCGTGCGCATCGCTTGAATCTGAATTCGCCGCGGGTTAACACCGATCGTCTCCGCCCAGACCCGTGCACGCGCCTTGAGCTCTGCGCTCGGTCGCGCGGCCGGGTTCCTATTCGCCTTGGCGGAACCGAGCGTCATGCCCGAGCGACCCTCATAAGGCGGTCCGCAGTCTCGACCATCTCCTTCTTGCCGACAGCCTTCAGGAGATGTTTGTAAAGCTCAGCCTTCAGGAGTCGGAGCTGGCTCGGGTTGTCGCGGTATTCCGGGAAGGTGGCGAACACCCTATGCAGCTCACGTGCGATGGCGAGCGCTTCGCCTTTCGCAACGCTGCGCTGTTTGAGGATCTGATACACGGCGAACGTGTGCTCATCGACAGCGAGATTCTCTCGCTCCTTCTTGGCGTCGAGATACTCCTGGATGAGCGTTTCCAGCTCTGCGAGCGCTTCGTTGGTTGAGAGCTGCCGGTCTCCAAAGAATTCCAGAACCGCTTCCACGCGCTCGCCGAGAGGGATGAGGTATGGCTGCTCGGAACCCTCTCTAGCTACAGTCTCCACCATGGCCTTGCCAAGGTTAATGATCTTCGCGTTGCCGGAGCCGTCTTCGTTTCGGAGCACCTTCAGTGCCTCTTCGTCGATCTCTGTGAGTGGCAGAGTCGAAGAGAAACCGGACGCCGTCGCATGCTCGCGGACCAGCGCCTCCGTCTTCCGCATCAGCTCCTTCACCAGCGTGACCTGCGTTCCGTACGCGCTCCGGATCAAGCTGTAGAGAGTGGACAGCTTTACGTATGGACCTATGTGCGGTCGCAGGAAGGCGTCCGGCGAGATGATCTCGTAGAGATTCTCAACCTCTTTGAACAACGCGTAGAAGCGCTCGCGGTCATCGGGGTCGGCGAACGCATCGAGCGCTCGCTCGATGGTCTTGTCGGTGATGAAACCGCCTGTATACTCCAGATAGGCCGGTGCCTGCGTCGTCATAAGTGCCTCGAAGCGTTGCTTGAGGACGTCGATGTTCTTGATGACTGAGGACACCACATCCGAGTCGAATGCGAGCGCCTTCTCCAAGTTCTCGAAGATGCCGACGAAGTCGAGGACGAAGCCAGCCGGCTTCTTCAGGTCGCCAGCGTCCTCGTAAGGCCGGTTCACGCGCGCGATCGCCTGCAGGAGCGTGTGATCGCGCATCGGCTTGTCCAGATACATGCAGTAGAGGATTGGTGCATCAAACCCCGTGAGGAGTTTCTCCGTCACAATCAGAATCTTTGGAAGCTGGTCACTCTTCGTGAATGCCTTCCGAATCTGCTTCTCGGCGTCCTCGTCGAGCTTGAACTCCGTGAGCAGCTCGGCGTCGTTGTGTGCGGAGGTGTAGACGACCGCGGAGTACTCGGGCGACAGATAGGTATCCAGTGCGCGCTTGTAGAGCGCGCAAGCCTCGCGATCCACGCCGACGAGAAACGCCTTGTAGCCGAGGGGCTCGACGTTGCCCTTGAAGTGGGCCGCGACGAACTGCGCGACCTTGCCGATGCGGTCTGACGCCTTCAGGAACGTCTTCAGATTCACCGCTCGGTCGAGGATCTTGTTCAGCTCCTCGATGTCGGACACACCCTCCGTCTCTGCGAGCGCGAGGAACTCCTTCTCAAGCTGCTCTTTCGGGACGAGCATCTCGTTCGGCGCGAGCGTGTAGTGAAGCGGGAGCGTCGTTCCGTCTTCGATCGACTCAGCGATGGAGTACTTGTCGAGGTATCCCCGTGGATCGTTCGTTCCAAAGACCTTGAACGTACCCTTTCCGTGCGCGGTCTTGTCGATCGGCGTGCCCGTGAACCCGATGTACGTCGCGTTCGGGAGCGCCGCGATGAGGTAGTTTCCGAGATCGCCGCCGGTGGTGCGGTGTGCTTCATCGACGAACACGAACACGTTCTCGCGGATGCAGAGGTTCGCGTCAGCCCCCTCGAACTTGTGCACCATTGCGACGATGAGGCCCCGGTAGTCGTTCGCGAGCAGCTCGCGCAAGCGCCTCTTTGATGCGGCCTGCTCATACGGTAGGCCGTAGGCGGTGAGGTTTTGAAAGAGTTGCCCTTCAAGTTCGTTCCGGTCGACGAGCATAACGACGGTCGGCTTTTCGTTCTTAAGCGCCGGATGCTCCAGGAGCTGCTCGGCCGAGGCGATCATCGTGAAAGTCTTGCCAGAGCCCTGTGTGTGCCACACGAGGCCACGGCGCTTCTCTGGATCGAGCGCCCGGTCCACGACCTTCTCCACGGCCCGCGTCTGATGCTGCCGAAGGACGATCTTCTTCAGCTCGTCGTCGCGTTTGTAGAAGATGATCCAGTCCTTCAGGAGTTTCAGGAAGCGCTCGCGCCCGAAGAATCGCTTTACCTTCCGCTCGAAGTTACCGGACTCTTCGTCTTTCCAGTTGAAGACGTTCTTGCGGTCGAGGTTCCAGGTCACGCCGTAGAAGAAGTCCACGAGCCGGGTGACGTCGAAGACCTGAGCCGCCACGAGCATTTCAGGAGTTTCACGGTGGTAGCGCCGGATCTGCGTCACGCCCACGTCGATCGCATCTGCCTTCGTTGCACCTTTCGTCTCCACAACCGCGACGGGCACGCCGTTCAGTAGAAACATCACGTCGACGCGGTTCGCGTACTGTCCATTCGTGTAGCGCCACTCGTCCGTGATTTGAAACGTGTTGTTCGCAAGGTGGTCGAAGTCCACGAGGACGACGTTCCTGTGTCGCTTCTCGCTCGCCACGTATACCGTTCGCTCGCCGCGAAGCCACCCCAAGGTTTCCGCATTGCCCCCGATGTTCGTCCGCACGCTCTCGATGCGGCCGATGATGTCGCGGATGTTTTCCGGCGTAATGACGCCAGGGTTCAGTTCGAGCAGTTTCCGTTCGAGCGTCTGGTAGAGAAGTGTGCCGCTCTCGCCGCCACGTTCCGTGATCGCCGTGTCGCGCGAAAGGACGGTCCAGCCAACTTCGCTCGCGTAGCGGATGAGTGGATCTTGGACGCCGAAGCGTTCGTTGCCGAGGCTAGGCATGGCTTGACGTACTCATTGCTGATGGACGTTCGATGCAGCGGCGCAGCGCGCTCTCAAAAAGATGCGCGAGCGCAATAGATCGCAGTGTAGTCGCTGCGATTTGGGCATCGATCACGGAGAATAGCGCTCGCAGCTCGCTCTGTTTGGATCGTGGCGGTACGGGCACGAGCGCCTCCTCCACAACTCCCTGATCGATCTTCGGCATGCTCGTTGCCGCCCCGGAAGCGTGTCGCTGGAAATAGCGACGCATGGCTGGCGTGAGTAGCCATTCTGTTAAAACCTCGGGCAGCAACGTCCCCTCGTCCACACGGACACGAATCAGAAGATCAGGAAAGATCGCAAAGTCATCAGGCCCGCGGTAAAGGGCTGCGAGGCCGACCATTTCGGCGGTATTCGCCCGTTCAATGAACACGTCGCCGTCATGAAGCCAGAGGTCCTTCACTCGCGACGAATCCGCCACCGTTTGCTTTACGTTCGCTGATGTGAACGCCTGCTTCGTGACTGCAGTCAGGGTCAGGGTTGGAATCCCGGTTTGTGTAGGAGCCGCGGCGGCTGAATGACCATTTCGCAGAGGTTCACGCAACAGCGTACGTAGCGGTACGAACGGCCACACCGGGCTTTCGGCGATATCAGCGGGAAGGTCTCCGAAAATCTTCACACGAGCGGCTGCCTTCAGCTCCTGCAGGAGATCAAGACGCCGCTTCTCTAGAGCAATCCGAGCCCGCGCGGTACTTAACGCCTCCGCGATCGAACGTTGCTGCTCAAGGGGCGGCAAAGGAATCAGTAGGTTGTCGAGCGCAGCCGTCCCTATCCGTCGCGTTCCATGAGCCGATGTTCCAATTTCGCGGCTGAGCGTCGGACTCATGGCGATAAGCGCATAGAGCAGATACTCGGGATCTACTGCCTCGGAGCAACTGAATGCTTTGATGTCCTGATTGAATGCCATGGGAGCCGTTGAGAGAGCGATGGGAATCTCTCGTATGAGAATCATTCCTCTGACGACGACGAACACGGTACCTGCCGGCATAAGCCGTGAGTATTGCTGCGCGGCGTATTCCGAGACGTGATCGGATGTATCTCCTAGGTGCGTCGACTTCATATCTTTCGGGCTTAGCCACGGGATGGTTCCCACCCAATTCATTTGATCGGCTTTGGGGGGAGTACCGCCGCTGAACGACATGGCCACGTCACGGACGCGAACAAGCGGCCAAGCGTTCGCTGAAGCCTCGAACTGTGTCGGTGCAGACGGGTTCATACGCGGAGAGGCCCTATTTCAGTTGTTAGGCCGACCTCTTCTAGACGGAGCATCAGCTCAACATCAAGCTTGGCGATCCTCGCGCTTAAGTCACGAAGATCTTCCAGAATCGGAGTTACCGCGCGCTGCGTGGCTTCGGCGCTATGCTCGACGTATCGCGATGGTGAGAGATTGTATTCGTTCTCCACGATCTCTTCGTTCGACACAACTGCAACCAACTTCTCGATCGCGGATCCGCCGTGAAAGGCTTGCGAGATCTTCGCAATAGCATCCGGCGGAAGATAGTTTTTCGGCCGACCCTTCAGAAATTCCGAACTGGCGTTGATAAGGAGGACACGTCCGCGACGCGACTCGGGTTTGGACAAGCTCAAGAGTACGATGACTCCCGCCGCATTCGTGTTGTAGAAGAGGTTCTCCGGAAGAAGGATCACCGCCTCCACCCAGTCCTCCTCAATGAAGCGACGCCGAATTGCCCTCTCCTTGTTCTCGCCAGAGCTGCCGCTACCTCGGCTGACCGCACCGGTATCGAGGACGACCGCAGCGCGACCTTCATCCTTGAGTGATGCGACAGTGTGCTGCAGCCAAGCCCAATCTGCAGTGGATCCGGGTGCATAACCGCGTACGAAGCGTTCGTACGGATCACTCTCATAAAGCTCCGGATCGATGTTGTCCTGGTTCCACATAGGATTCGCGACGACGATGTCGAACTTTTTCAGACTCGATCCGTCCAGAAACTTCGGGTTGGTCATCGTGTTGCCGCGCACGATCTCGCCTTCCATGTCATGAACGACCATGTTCATGCGGGCGATGGCGAAGCTCGATCCGGTGAGCTCCTGACCGTGAAGCTTCAGTGGCCGCTTCACGAGCTTCTCACGTTCATGGAGGCGAAGCTGGCATTTGATGAGAAGCCCCGCTGATCCGCAAGCGTAGTCATAGATTTCCTCGCCCTGCAGCGGTTCAACGAGCTGCGCGATGAGCCAGCCGACTTCTTTGGGCGTGAAGAACTCACCGGCGCTCTGGCCCTGGCCTTCCGCGAACTTCCGGAGGAGATACTCGTAGGCGCGGCCGAGGAAATCAGATTCCACATCCTTTAGCCCAAGCCGATACCGTGGCTCGCTGAAGAGCTCGATGATTTTACTGAGGGCCTCATCGCTGATTTCGCGCTCTCCCCCACTCCCGACCTGGTTGAAGTCGACGATATCGATGACGCCCTGGAGCGACGGGTTCGCTCGTGCGATGGCACGGACGGCGTTCGTGAGGCGCTCTCCAATGGTCCTGGGTGCTTTCCCTTCTGGCCACTCGACCTGCTTTCGGCCCGCGAGGACCGGCCATGTTGCTTCCTCCGGGACGAAGAACCGAACGAGCGAATGGTCCTCTTCGAGGATCGCCTCGGCGACTACGGCGTCGCCACCGTAGGTCTGGGTGAGGCGTGCAACCTCGTCCTCAAAGACGTCAGAGAGGCGCTTCAGAAACAGGAGCGGAAGGATGTAGTCCTTGAACTTCGGAGCGTCCTTCTCGCCACGGATTGAGCACGCGGCCTTCCAGAGCATCCCTTCCATCGATTTGGTGTCGAGGGTGGTTGCATCCGTCGGCAGAGCGGTCTGCGAACGCGCTCCGCGATCTCGGCGCTTCGGCGTTTCCCCTGCTGCCCGCTGCTCGCTGGCTCCTTCGATCTGATCGGCGAGTGTGGCCAGATCCGGCGCCTTTGAGCGGATGAGCTCGGCGAGGGCGTTGCGCGCTCGAGCGTCCGGCTGCGTCTTGTCGTTCTCCCAGCGATTGACTGTGGGGAACGATACCTTGAGGGCGAGTGCGAGCTTCTCCTGAGTCAGCCCCAGGGCTAGCCGCGCCTGCTTAATCGCTGTGGCAGTCGCAGATGATTCGCGCATTTTAGCCTGATGTTATATCACCTGTTATAGCGACTCAAGGCGCATCCGACCAAGGCGACCCGCGAGAGGATTCAGCATTTCTAGAGGTTCTCCTGCTGGTTACGCGGCTGTCGTCACGAACTCGGAATATTTGTCGCACGAATTGACGTGTTTCTGGTACACTGCTTTCGGAGGGTTTTGCGGTTATGACCAACTCCCCGGAAGGTAGTGCAGCACTCGGTCCCATTCTCCCACCGATTCAGTCCGCGCTTCGCGCCGCATGGCGTGATCTCGAGGCGCTCCCCAACTCGATTCTCGCTGATATGAGCGCGCGCACTCGCGCTGGATTCCTCCACGACCGGATTCTCGTCCACATTCGTCGGTCGCTCGATGGAGAACCGGGCGTGACGTTCCTTCGTGGCCGCGGCGGCCTAACACTGCTCGCATTCAACCAACGATTTCTCATTCGCTTCAAGAAGCTTCGCTCCGATCTGCGCACGAGCAATATCCCGACGCAGCAGTCGCTGGCGTTCGCACATCAGCAGACGCTTGACCTGCCCGGCATGCCCCCCCGCCTCACGAATCTCAACGCCGGGTATGTCCTCAACCGGATGCAGACCGCGATTGCCTCGACCCACATCACATGCCCTGCAGGAAAGGAAGTCGCCTGGGAAATTCCCCTAACCACCGACGCAACAGCAGCAGAAGTGGTCGCATTCACGTCGCCGCAAGCTGACAACCGAACTACGTCGCGCGTGCGCAGTCGAAGCGAGGGAGAAAAGGAACATGCCACAAGAAACGGCGGGACCCCCTGAAAGCATCAATCCCGAGATGATCACGCTTGCACGAGAAGCGCGCGGCATGACGCAGGCAGAACTCGCCGACGCACTCGGCGTTACACAGAGTCGGCTATCCAAGATCGAAGCCGGACTCCTCGACGCTCCGCCTGCTCTTGTCGGCGCACTCGCAATCAAACTCCGATATCCAGAGGCATTTTTCGGCATGACCGAGCGACGGTACGGGATCGGTATCAGCGAGTACTACCACCGCAAGCGCCAGAAGCTCGGTGTGCGCGTCCTTGACGCGATCCATGCAAGATTAGAGGTCATCCGTATCCAAGTTGGTCGGCTCCTGCGCGCGGTGCAGATCACGTCCGACTACGACTTTCCGCACTTTGACATCGAGGACTTCGACAACGACGCCGCCGAAGTTGCGCGCGCTGCACGCGCCTACTGGAAGCTCCCCACCGGCCCGATCACATCGGTCGTTAAGGTGATCGAGGACGCCGGCGGCATCGTCATTCGGGTGAACTTCGAGACACGCCTGCTCGACGCGGTTAGCAGACCCTTGCCGAATATGCCGCCCCTCTTCTTCAGCAACGACAGCGTTCCCGCGGATCGCGAGCGGTGGACCCTCGCCCACGAAGTCGGCCACATCATCATGCATTCCTCCGCGCATCCGGAGATGGAGGAACAGGCGAATAAGTTCGCCAGCGAATTTCTGATGCCCGCAAGCGAGATCAAGGCATCGCTCTACAATGTGACGCTGCCGAAGCTCGCCGCGCTCAAACGTGTCTGGCGTGTCTCGATGGCCGCGCTGCTCTACCGCGCAAAGGATCTTGCCACGATAAACGAGCGACGCTACCGATTTCTCAACATGCAACTCGCCCGAGCCGGATACAAGCTCCGTGAGCCAGTCGAGACCGAGTTTCCGCACGAGGAGACATCACTGCTCCAAACCGTCCTGGCGTACCACATCGACGAACTGCAGTTCACGATCGAGGACCTTACAAAGCTGCTCGTGATGCACGAACCAGAACTTCGCGAGACGTACCACCTCAAGCCGCGAGTGCCACAGCGTGGTCTGCATCGCGTCAAGTAAAGTAAAGAGATTAGAGGGTGACCAGAAGACCGGAGAGAATATAGCCCGTAGTCATCACCTACGGGCCTTGCGGGAAATCACCAAGAGGGATTGCATCCCGTTGGCGTACGACCCCCGAAATCCATCGTACGCGCATTCTTTCCCCACGATCAACCCACGGCCGCAGTCCGCCCCTCGCTGCGACCGAAGAACAATCGGCCGCCCGCAAAGCGGGCCAACGGAAGGAGACTCGTTCCTACCATGGGCAAAAACGTTCACGTAACTCACGACAAGGGCAACAAGACCTGGAACGTCAAGGACGAGGGCGCAACCAAGCCGTCAAGCACACATCGCACGCAGGGCACGGCGATCGACGCTGGCCGCGAGCGCGCCAAGGACCACAAGTCCGAACTTGTCATCCACGACCGGGACAACAAGATCAGGGACAAGGATTCGTTCGGCAACGATCCGCACCCTCCCAAAGACAAGAAGCACTAAAGAGGACGACATGCCCGACTTCCAATGGAAACCCAACGCGGGACAATGGCGCCGTCACCTCGTCGCGGCAAGCCACCGCATCATCGGGAACAGCGTGGGAGCTGCCGCGACGAGAGCGACTGCCTCGCGGCAATCAACCTCGTCAAGGCCTCCAAGGACGCCCCTGTCAAATAGAAGTAAGTCGATCGAACGGTGAGGGCTGCTTGTAGGGCTCTCCCGTCACTTAGCAAGAGCATCCAAGGAGCGTCGTAGCACAGGAGCAAGAACATGGGCATCCCAGAGTCACAACTCGCGACGTGGAGCAATCAAGGCGCGACGACCAGCAGCGCAAACACGTACACGTCGATCAAAACAGCACTCGACCAACACAAGTGGCCAGCGGGCATGGTGTACGACCCATACCTGCAGGGGTCGTATCCGAACTTCACGAACATCAGGAGCAACAGCGACGTCGACGTCGTCGTCGAGATGACCTCGATGTTCTTCAGCGACCTTACTGACGAAGAAAAGCAAGCGCGACGCCTGTCGCCGTCCGGCATCACCTACGACGACTTCCGCCGAGAAGTAATCAGCGCGCTCACCTCGTACTTCGGCGCCGCGAACGTCGACTCCACAGTACCGAACGCAATCACCGTCGCCGCCTCGGGATCACGGCTCAAAGCGGACGTGCTGCCAGCGATCCAATACCGCGAATACAAGCACGGCTACACGCCCGTCGAGGGCATCAAGTTCTGGAATCAACACACGTATGAGGAAAAGATCAACTTCCCAAAAATCCACATTGACAACGGACAAACGAAGAATCAGAACGGTACCAGTCAACGATACAAGCCAGGCGTGCGAATGATGAAGAACGCGCGCGAGTGCATCATCGGCAGCGACGACAATCTTCGAAAACAGTACCCGTCGTACTTTCTCGAATGCCTCCTTTTCAACGTGCCCGACAACCACTTCGTCCCATCCCGTCAAGACACCTACGTGAACATCGTCAACTTCCTGCACCCAGCACTCAACGATGCCCGAGGACCGGCGTTCACCACGCAAAGCAAACAGCGCCTTCTCTTCGGCTTTGACAGCACACAATGGTCGCTCGTGAACGCGCAGTCGTTCGTCCGGGACCTCATCTCGCTATGGAACAAGAGCTAGAGGATTTTCGCATCCTCAGCCTCGACGGGGGAGGATCGAAGGGCGTCTACACGCTGGGCGTGCTACGCGAGATTGAGGCGATCGCCGGTGCGCCGCTGTGCGGTCATTTCGACCTCATTTACGGCACAAGCACCGGCGCCATTATCGCGGCTCTCCTCGCCCTGGGCTACTCAGTCGAAGACGTGCGGAACCACTATTTCGATCTCATTCCGAGAGTGATGAAGCACCGCCGTAGGCGTCGGCGCACTGCCGCCCTTGAACAGTACGTGCGCAAGATCCTCGGCGATGCGCGCTTCGAGGACATGAAAACCGATATCGGCATCGTCGTAACCAACTACGAAACAGAGAGACCGATGATCTTCAAGTCCTCGGTTCGCCAGGCGCATGGTCGTAAGGCGACCTTCCAGCCATGTTTCGGCGTGACAGTCGCGGATGCGCTCCTTGCCTCCGCTGCAGCATTTCCATTCTTCGAACGGCGGAACGTGCACACTTCCAACCAAGGGAATCCTGAGGTGATGGACGGCGGGTTCGTGAGCAACAACCCGACACTTTTCGCCATCGCAGATGCCGTCAACGCCTTCGGCCGCCCGCGCGACCAGATCAGAATTCTCAGCATCGGCGTCGGGGAGTACAAGGAACCGAAACCATCCCCATTCCACCGAGTGCTCTTCAAACTCTGGCCGTTCTACATGATCAAGAAAATGCTCGCCGCAAACACGAACACCATCGACACCCTGCGCCTAATCCTATTTAAAGATGTCAAATGCATACGGATAAACGATGCATACCCGAATGAGGAATACGAGACAGACCTGCTCGAATCCGATCCCGATAAACTTTGCAAGCTACACACTCTCGGACGCCACTCGTTCGCCGCTCACGAAAACGCAATACGAGACCTCTTCGACTGGCACGCATAGGGAGACTCCAGATTGCACGCCCTGCCACCACTGAACACAACCGATCAACGAACCGCTGAGGGACTCGCGCGAAAAGCAGTCGAAGACTGCCTCCTCGACGAACGCGAGGAAACAACAATCCCAATCAACGGAACAACCCAAGAAGTACGACACTGGTACCAACTCATCACCAAGCACATCACGAGATGGGCACGCGAGATACTCCGGGATCAAGCCGTCACCGCCGAGACGATCTCTGATCCCGATGAAGGCGAATGGCTCACCATCGACTTCAGCACCGGCCAAGTCATCGAACTCCTCACTACTGCTGCACTCCAACAGCGGACAAGGGCGGATCGACGACGCGAGCGACGATTCCTCATCCACATACGAATCGCGACCCGCGAGCAGGTGGCATCAGTCGCCGCGGCCGTAAAACACTGCTTGAACACAATCACCAAGGACTACCGGTTCGCGTACACGATGCCTGACGGCTCAACGTTCGGCCTAGTGCTCCGCACCAAGATGAACGCCTATCAACTGCGCAGCGCGATCACACGCGGACGTCACGATCAGACAACCCCGCTCACGCCAGGCGACGAACTCCTCATCCTGGAACTAGGAACAAACCACGCGGATCGAGGGATGAATTCAGTCACGACCTGGCTCCTACAGCACCCAACACGACAGTGAACACCGCGCCCGGATTCAGCGAACACTTTTGCGACCACATCACCCCTCGTCATCAAAGAAGTCGAGTAGACTTTCGCGGTTCCATTTCGTAACGGTGCTCGGTGGATCACCGCTTCGGTGCTCCGGCGTTTCTTCCCTGTTCGGATTGCGAAGGTCGTGAACGGCATCTGGGACATCGCCGACGGGCGTGAGTCTGCGAAGAGTCCGGAAGCGTATTGCCTGCGTAGCAAACGAGGAGCAGAAACGAACGAGATACTACGCTCGTTGTTGGGGCATTCCGTTGGTGGCTCGCGTCTTAGGACTCGGGCTGATCAGCAGGCGGTGTTGGGCTGCATCCCCAACAGCGACTCGCTTCCTACGTCAGTTAGACGTGTTCGCTTGCGTCGGCTCCAATCGGCCGCCCTCTCACAGGCCCAACTGATGATCGTGATGGAACTGTCGACCGATGCCTGTCACCTCAACCTCAACCTCGCATCCCGGTACGCGACATCATTCTGTGGGAGGCTCTCCCGGCAACCACCAGTCCTTTACTCCGGGTCCAGCTGGCTCTTTGGCCCGGGGACCAGACTGACGCGGCCGCGCTGTCGTGGCATCATCGCATTGTGCCAGACACTCCCCCCTTTGATCGGTCGGACCCTACTCGTAATCGCATCTACGAGCAGCTCCTCGCGCTCGGCGCTGGCCCAGCAGAATTTTACGCGGACGCATGCCGCGTGTTCGACGGACAGATCGCGGCGGAATCGGACTCCCGCATTGCGGGCCATCTACTGCGTGAACTGTTGAGCGCCGTCGAACAAGTGCTCCTCCCTTTCGGCTACAAAAAGCCGAAGGCAGGAGATCATCCGACGGAGGTCAATGCGATCCTGCAGAGCCTGCAGCTCCCTGAGGGTTATGATGTTTCAAGTCTAAGAAAGACCCTAGCGAAGCACTTCGCTTCGAAGCAGAACGCGCCGCCCAAGTGGAAGGCGATCATGGGTTCGCTGGGCCTGACCACGGACCACGAGATCTTCACGCTCGCCGACGGTCTGGAGTTGCACGCCATCGCCCACCGCTCAAACCTCGATGCTGCGCCGCCGCTGGAGAACATCCGGCAAGATTGGGAGAGGTTCCAACGACTCCTCGCGCTCCTACTCGACGCGTACGAGAAGTCCTATGCCAGCGCATACGCGAAGATCAACGCCTCGATCAAGGCTCACGATTTGGACGCCTTCCGAAAGAGTGTCCCGCAGAACGGGGCCACTCACGCGTACTTCTTCGAGCACATCTCGGGTGACGAGTGGTTCGAACGTCTTCAAGCGAGCGAGATGTTGCGCCGGCCGCCTGCGGGGGGTGGTTGGGCCGCGCTTGGGTACCTGAGACGCGAAGCTGCACAACACCCGGAGGCAGTTGAAAAGATTTTGCTCGCCATACCCAGCTCTGACAACGAGTTTGTTCTGATGGGTATGATCGACGCAGCCCGCGTCTTGCCGAGCGAGCGTGCGGTACGTGTGCTCCAGAAGGTCGGCTCCTATGCCTGCACGTTACGCCCTGACTCCTTCGTCCCCGATGAACTAGCGCGAGCGGCCTCGATGTATGCTAAGACTCATTCGGCCGCTGTTCGCTCCGTGATCCTGCCATTCCTGGCACTCTCCGCGACGTCCGGCGAGGAGGTAGGTTCTGAAAAGCTCGTCGCACGCCTCGGCGTGCATTCGTACGCCACGATGGCAACTGGTCCGCTCCAGACCGTCATCGCAGCCGAACCGCGGCCGACTCTCGAATCGCTCCTCCCAATCTTCCTGACGGCGCTCGAGGGAGAGTTCGGCCCGGAAGGAGACACCTTCTCCTCGATGTGGCGGTCGGCAATAGAACCACACGACCAGAACCACCATTTTGAGCCGCTCCCGTACTTGCTCGACGCTGTGCGAGATGCCGCAGAACAGGCGTGCCACGCTGAACCTGGCGCTGCGCCCGACATTGTTCGCTCACTCATGAGCACGAAGTGGAACATTCTCAGGCGCCTCGCTCTTCACGTCGCCCGTGCCGCGCTGCCTGCATCTCGCGACGTCGCGCATGAGCTCGCCCTGGCCCCTGAAACGGTTCAATCCGGCGACGGCCGGCATGAGGCGCGGCTCCTCCTTCGCGAGGTCTTCCCCACTCTGACGGCCGCGGAAAAACAGGCCATTACCGAACGCATACTCGCCGGCCCCGTCGAGGAACCGGACGAGGAGCGGGCTAGGTGGTGGAAGGTTCGGCGCCTAGCGTGGATTGAGGGTCATCTCACCCCAGAGGTGCGTGCCCTGTATGACGAGCTACGAGGCGCCGCAGCGAAGCCAGGTGAGGAGGCGGATTTCGACGTCTACACAACTGGCATGTTCCACGGGCCGACCAGCCCACGGACGCCGGATGAGTTGCGCGACGCGAGTCTCGAGGAGATCGTGCAGCTCCTGCGTACGTGGATACCGCCGAAGGGATTTGCAGAGCCGACGCGTGAGGGCCTGGGTCGGTCGCTTCATCCGGTCGTCGAGAAGCGCGCCCAGGAGTTCGCGAGTGCCGCGGAGACGTTCACCGCTCTCCCTGCAACCTACCTAGGCGCGATACTCGGAGGTCTCACCGACGCTGTACGAGCTGGCGTCGTCATTGATTGGGAACCCGTACTGCGACTGTGTTCGTGGGTCGTGAGTCAGCCGCGTGCGATCACACGCTCGGGTGGCGAGCCGGATGATGATCCGCACTGGGGCTGGACTAGGGCTCAGATTGGTCGGCTACTTCGTGAAGGGTACGGTTCAGGGCCACACGGAATTCCGCGTTATCTCAAGGCGGCCGTATGGGGCGTTCTCCTCCCTCTGACGGATGATCCCGATCCGGATCAGTCTCGGGACCAAAACGACCCCTTCAGCACCGCGATGAACTCGACACGCGGCGTGGCAATGGAGGCGGTGGTTGGGTACGCCGCCTGGCAGCGCGGTGGGTATTTCCGTCCGCCTGATCAACCGGGAGCCGCGTTTCATGATCTCCCAGAGGTGGAGCGTCTACTCCTCGCGCACCTCGATGTCGCGCGGGAGCCGTCGCTCGCGATCCGAGCGGTGTACGGTCGCTTCCTTGGGCTTCTGGACGCGCTCGCACCCGGCTGGGTGTGTGCCCACATAGAACTGCTTGCACCGATGGACGAGCCGGCGTACGCAGACGTGCTTTGGCAGTCGTATCTCGTCTACGGGCGGCACTACCCCACTGCGCTGCTCAACAGTCTTAGGCCCCTCGTGCTCGGCAGCATGGACGCGCTCAGAGAGCGCGAGCCCGTGTACCAGGAGTTTCCTCGCAAACTCGCGGAGTTCGTCGTGACGGCCTACCTCAAAGGGGAGGAATCTTTGGGGGCGGAGTCTCTTCTCGACCGTTTCTTCGCATCGGCGGATGCTGAAGCGCGATGTTACGCACTGACCCTCGTCCCGCAACTCCTCAGTGAGGCGACGGCGCCTGAAGAACTGACATCATGGGTTGAGCGTGCGGTGGCACTCTGGGGATGGCGTCTGGACGTCGGCGAGGACGGCGCGGAGTTCAAGAGCGTGGGCCTGTGGGCGCCATCGGAGTATTTCGACGCTGGGTGGCGCCTGCAGCAGCTCGCTGATGCCGTTGCCCGTGGTGGCGTTCCCCAGTTCGAGCATCAGGTTGTTGAGACGCTCGCAAAGCTTGCGGAGGAGCACTTGCCTCCAGTGCTCCGCGTTGTAGAGCTTCTGGTGGAGCACAGTGCCACTTACATGGACGCTTATCGCCTGATGTACAGCGGCGAGCTGCAGAGCATTCTGGCCCTAGGCGTCGCGTCGGGAGAGGTTGCCACTAGTGCTCACGCTAGGGAAATTGCAAATACGCTGATAGCGCGTGGCTTCACGCAGCTCCTAGACCTGACCTCGACTTGAGGCAAGGTGAGCCGCGTGCACCCTGCAGTCTTTCCGCACTCACCCCTTCCTCAGGAAGCAGACTAGCGTTCTCGTGCGCCCACCCGAACTGACACTTGGTCCGCGCCAGATGTTGGGCGGCTCACCCAACCCCAGGAACAAGGGCCGCGTCTTCCTCAAGCTTTCAGGTGACGGATGGCCGGTGTTCTCGTTAGTTCCTCGTAGATCGCTACGTCGGCGTGCGACTTGAGCCAGCGGAGGACCCAGCGCATGTCGTCGATTTTTCCGCGGGTGATCGCTCGGCGCAGTTCCTTGAGTCCCTTATCGTCGAGCATCGTCAGTCGTGCCCCGAGCCGGCCGAGATGGTCGAGAAGGTGCTTCGTCTGCCACGTGTCGTTAAAGCCGTACGTGAGCCAGTAGACGTTGTCGATGATCGTCTCGCTCCAGTCGTGAGGGAGTGCGATCCTCGCAAGGTAGTCTGCGCTCTCCTTGTCTCGGACGTGGGGCCAGAGCTTTTGGACGTCCTCACGCTCAGGATCGAACTTCAGCAGGGGGAGATACTTCGCCTGCCGGGCGGCCACGGCGCTTCTCACGGCTGAGGAGAGTTCGCTTGGGTCCTCGATCGACGGGTACCGCAGGTCTGGGACGCGCCGGTGCGGGTCCGCTCCGGCCCAGAGGAGCAGCGCGACAGCGCGTTCTTTGTCCTCGGTTACGGCGTACGCCAGGGCTACCGCGAGCTCGGTCTGCACCCTCGGTTCGGTCGCGTGGCGTTTGGCCCAACCCAAAAGGGGCCGGTTGGACGAGTGCGTCGCTAGGGCCCGGGCCAGCTCGTGGCCGCTCGTGTAATCAAGGCCAAGGTCCCAAAAGCGGTAAGGAGCCGCGCATCGTAGGAGCCGAGGATGCTCTGCGGCTCGACCTCTAGCGCGTCGGCACCCCAGGCAAGAAGCAGCTCGACGTACCTCATACGTTTGCATCTGAGCGCGTAGGAGAGGAGCGACTCGCCGGTCTCGGCTGGAAAACCGTTGCACAGGAGGAGCAGGGCGAGGTCGAACTGGTTCGAGTCGATCGCGACCCGCAGGGGGCTCCGAAACCTCCGCTTCGGGACATCTGCCAACCAAAGCGGCTTGCCAGACCGGATCCATTCCTCAACTGCGTAAATCCGCCCGGCGCGGCAGAGCTTCGTGAGCGCGGCGATCTCCTGCGCGTCCTCCCCGAGCAGCCGATGGGGCGCGGGAGGAGCGGGGTCAGTTCGTGGATCGACAAAAGGGGCCATGACGCTGAGGGGGCCGACGGCATGCCCGCCATCCGACGATTAGCCTACCAGTTGCTGCCTTCCCCGAGACTCAAGGGATCATCGCGAATCGACTGCTGCACCGGCGCAGCGCCGAGCACGCGGTCGGGCGGTACGTTCCGTAGTGCCATTCATCACGACGTTTGCCGCTGGGCACGGTGCAGGATTGGAAAGAAGGAGAGCTAATGGAATCGCAGGACACTAGTGCCACGGAGTACACCGTCCGCACCCCGTATGGGCAGACCTACACAGCTGGTAGTTTGGACGAGGCACGCCAGTGGATGAAAGAGGGGCGGATTCCAGGCGATAGCGTCGTCTACGATCCGTCTGTGCGCGAGTGGACGAGCCTTGCGCCGCCCACGAAAAAGTTGCCGTTAATCATTCTGCTCCCTCTCATCCTCGTCGGTTCATGCACGGTCCTGGGCATTATGGGAATGCTGGAGAAAACGAATCAGCCAGTCACCGCCGCGTCCGTGATGTCGTCCGAGCCCACCGCGGTCGGCCTTCCGTCCGTGCCACCCCTCAAACTCCTCTATGTGAGTCCGCCGGAGCCTTCCGGCGATACCTGGGAAGTTGAGGGAGCGCTGATCAATAACTCCGGGGAACCCATCCACCACCTTCATGTAACTTATCGCTGGCTGCTCGACGGCCGCCTTTTCGCCGAAGGATCGGCACTGATCGACAACCCGTTTAAGGAAGCCTACGGGTATATCCCGCCCAACGGGACGGTCACGTTCTCCGCGTACGTCTTCGACATACCGACTCTTTCCGAAACGGCCAAACGTCTTATGTTGCGTGACCACAACAAGTTCTTGATCGAAGCCTGGATCGATGGCAACCGCGTTGCGGTCGCCGGCGCGGCCAACAACTGATCAATCTCTCACACGCTTCGATTTTCCGAGGTGGCGGACCGTTCTATGAGGCTGCCCCGGTTTCGTGGACAGGTTGCTAGTTGGGCGTCGAGCATATTCAGCCGGGACGCCGGTCCAATGGTACGCGCGATGACGTGGGGGTCGAAAGAGGGATCAGCGGTGAAGAGCTGAGGCCTTTCTTCCTCCCCCTTGAGGGGGAGGACCGAGGAGGGGGTGTCGTCGGTTCAGAGATGGTTCGGTGAAGCTCGCGATGTCGCTGTTCGAAGGCGGCGGGAGCGAGGTAGTCGATCCCCGAGTGACGCCGGCGGGTGTTGTAGAAGCCCTCGATGAAGTCGAACACGGCGAGTTCGGCTTCGGCGCGGTCGACGAAGCGCGTCCGATCGAGCAGCTCGCATTCGAGCGTGGCGAAGAAGCTCTCGCACATCGCGTTGTCGTAGCAGTCGCCGACCGATCCCATCGACGGTCGGACGCCCGCGTCACGACACCGGCTTCCAAAGGCCAACGAGGTGTATGGCAGCCCTGATCAGAGTGGTGAATCACGCCGGGGGCAGGGCGACGCTGCTCGATCGCCATATCCAGCGCCTCGAGAACGAGCGTGGTCGTCAATCGTGCACTCATTGCCCACCCGACGATGCGCCGGCTCCACACGTCGAGCACGACCGCCAGATCCTGCGTCGGGATATACGTGATTTCCGCGACCCAGAGCTGATCCGGGCCGCTCGCCTTGAAGCTGCGGTCGACCAGATCGGGAGCCGGCCTGGCAGCCGGGTCACGGCGCGTCGCGCGATAACGCCGCCGTCGAGTCACGCCGATCACACCAGCCAGACGCATCAGTCGCGCGATCCGCTTTCGTCCGATCCGGACCCCTCCTCCCGAAGCTCCGCAAAGATCCGAGGTGATCCGTACGTGCCTCTCGACTCGAGATGGATCTGCTCGATCGAGATCGTCAACGCACGATCTTGATGTCGACGCTGAGAGGTCTTTCTCGATCGCCATGCGTAGTAGCCGCTGGTGGAGACACCCAGCACGCGACACATGGTCGTGACGTGGAACTCGGCCTGATGCGCGCTCACGAATCGGAAGATCCGTTCGGTGCTGACTTGGTCTCCTGCCCGAACCAGGCCGCGGCTTTTTTTAGAATCTCCCGCTCTTCGCGGAGCCGCTCGTTCTCACGACGGAGCCGCTGGAGCTCGCCCCGCTCGTCCTTGGTCAGCCCATCCGCTCGTCGACCTTCCTCGCGTTCGGCCTGGGCGACCCAGTTCCGGATCGCCGGTGCCGAAGGCTCGAACTGCCTCGACAACTCCTCGGGCGTTCGACCCTCTCGGACCAGGGCTACGAGCTTCTTCTTGAATTCGTCAGGGTAGCGTTTATGTGAGTTTGCCATCGTGGATCTCCCGAATCTTCAGGTGTCCACGAAACCGGGTCAACTCCAGTAATCTCAACGCATCTTTTTCGCGTATTGCACCGAAGGGTCCTGCGTCTTGTTGTCGGTTTGCGCCCCGTAGATGATCGCCCTCCCTGAATTCAACGTGAAGGTGATGGTATCGCTGGGTTCGAGCGTTACGCCAAGGTAGGAATTCGCATCCACTTGCTCAAAGAAGGTCGCCCCATAGGTCTTGCTCTGTGTCCTTCGCACCACTCCATCCTTGCTACGGACAGTAATTAGAAACGATGCACCAGTCTCTAATGAGCGAATGCCGAGATTGAGGCGGGCACTCGATGGATCAGAGGGGGCAATGATCACGGCATTGTCGCCAGCCTGCAGAGCTCCTTCGGGTGCGACGGGGTCGATGAAGAAGCCAGCGGTGCCTTGATCGCCAGCGTCACTGAAAACCCGCGCCGCGATGATCGGGGCCGGATCGTCCACTGTCACTATGTCTACCGATCCGAGGCCGCTAGCGATGCCCATCGCCGGGAGTAGGTCGGAGTAATGGATCGTCTGACCAGGGCTCAATGTGTATGACAGTGACGGATCGTTTTCCCCACCTGAAACGCTTTGGGTGTGGAAGACGAGCTTGCCGGAGATGGGGTCGGTTCGGGGGTTATGGATTTGTACGCCGGTCCGAAAGTATGCGCCGTTACCTGGTGTCGATCCGACGACCGGAAGAATAGCGGCGATTGAGGGGCCGCTCGTTGTGGTAAGAAATTTGATCGATAAGGAATACTCACCTACCCTACTACCGCCCGATATCATAAACATGTAGTTGGTTGAATATGGGGTTGCGAAGTCGAATTTCAGAGCATCCCTTTCCGGCCAGTACGCAATGCGTTCCAGCACCCGTTTCCAAGGGAGATTTGGACCCTCCTGAAGATAGACGCCAACCGTGATCCACGTCAGAGTCGTCGAGCTGGGAGTACTCGCCTCAATCGTGATCTGAGTGCCGGCGTCGAGGCGCACTGAATAGCGGTCAGAGTAGTCACCATTCTGTAGGCAGTCGGTGATCTCGATTTTGCCATTGACGGCGAAGGGAATTTGAATCGGGATGGTCGGGCAGAATACTTGTCCGAAGCTTGTCGTCGGAAGGGTTAAAGTCATCAGGACTGCTGCGATGATCAGAAGACTGCGTCGCATTGTGTTCCCCCGTTGATATTGAGTGACCGCTGGATTGGTGGCCGGGAGCTCTGACCCCCTCTAGCGAGTGTGATGAATGTCGTGAGTTTCCGCAAGCAGCATAAGGCTGCGGGTAAGCTCGTTAGCGCCAGGGAAGCTCGATCGAATTCATGCAGAGGTGCCTCGCCTCGGCACCGATGGAAACGGCACTTCGGTCGCCGAAGCGGTCATGAACCGAGCGAGGCGGTCAACTCAACAAACGCAGGACACGCGTCTGGTCGTACCTACTTGAATGACGCGATGAGGGCATTCCCCCTGCTCCGGTCCATGGCGAGGGCAGGCTGTCGGCTCGGCCTCCCGGAATGCCTTAATCGAAGCGGATAAATCGAGTTTCGCCTCTCGATCCGCAGAACTAAGAGAACGACCTCTGACGCACTGTTGACCAGAACAAGAGGGGGTCCGCTTTATGGACACTTTCTTGTCCGAACGTGAATGTTTTCGATGACGAGTTCGTTCTTACGATGGCGAAGAGGATCGACGACGCTCCCTAAAAAAAAAATCCCATTGCGTTGACAAATAGGCACCCCCGCGTGCCGCTACGTAATGGTCGATGGAGGGAGAGTGCATTGATACCAACAGCAGTACCAATCTCAGACATCTGGTGGCGATTGCCGTGCGGCATCGAGGGGTACGCCCGTTGGACAGGGGATTTCCACGAGATCCCGGAACCCGGGCGCCACGGAGAGGCTGCAATCGCATCAACCTTCGAAGTCGACCTGATGACGAACGTGGAGGCAGAGAGACATGGCCAAACACAAAAACATACCCGGCGTTCAGAGCTGGGATCGGAGAACGGGGAAGGCGGTGCTGCGTCTCAACGTCCCCGGTATGAAAGGCGGCGAGAAGCGCCAGAAAACGGTCATCGCCAAGACTGAAGCGGAACTAAACGAGGCTCTCGCGACGCTCCGGCTGGAAATCGCTGAGGCTATGAAGCCTGACTTTCGTACAGGAAAGCAGACGATGTCAGAGTACTACGCAGCATTCGAGGACAGCCTCAGCGCCCGGGTGAACAAGAAGGGTCGAAAGGACCAGAACACTCAGTGGCTCTCGCACGTCCAGCCACATCTAGGTCACTACCGTCTGGATCAGCTCAATGACGGCGTGATCGAGGATTACGTGACTGCTATGCTAAAGACTCCCTCAAAGAGTCCGGCGGCCCAATCTGAGTACCTGTCGACTTACTACATCAACAGGCTGCTGGTGCTTATCGGGAAAGTCCTGAACCATGCCTGGAAGCGGGGGTATGTCACCCGCCTGCCCTACACGCGCCTCCCGAAACAGTCGGTTCCCTATACCGGTGCGCCATTCACAGTCGACGAGTACCAAGCCTTCATGTCGGTCTTCGACGACGAGGACGCGTTCAAGGACTACAAGGTCAGGAATCAGAAGAACGGCCGTGTCAAGAAGAGCGAGCACTACGAGCACGCCCGGCGGTTCGGTGCTGGCTGGACTCGCGATGGTGAGCCCATGGATGCTCACTGGCGGGATTTCCAGAGGTCGAAGGCCTTCTGGCTCGCCTGTTTCCAGACTGGACTCGATGCCAGTGACGTACGAAAGATCCGCTGGGGTCATGTCCGGTTCGATCTCAAGCTCATCGATATGCCGCGGGGAAAGACCAACGTGCCGTCCACGGTCCCGCTGAGCGGCGACTTGGAGGCCTTGCTCAAGGAACTGCATGACGAGAACCTACCCGACCGTAGAGAACCCGGCGAGGCGGTCTTCTGCGACCCCAACGATGGCAACCCGTATAGCGAATCCACCCTGAAGCGTTACTTCGAGAACGCCAAGGCACTCGCGGGAATCAAGCGGCGCTTTCGGATGAAGGATATGAGGCACACGTATGGCACGCTGTCACTGAACGCCGGAGCTAACCTCGGGGCTCTCCAGCGCAGCATGGGCCACACCACCTCGAAGATGACCGAGCACTATGCGAGGTACCAAGCTTCCACGATCCGTGATCTCCGAGAATCAATCGACAAGGCATTCCCGAGCGTGGCGAAAGCCGTTCACAAAGGCGAGAACAGTGAAACGGGGGGGACGCTCTCCACTGCGTGACTCGATTCGATGGACACCTTCAGATGACAAGGGGGCTCCACTGGAGCCCCCTACACCCATCCGATTCCCTGAAGGCCTGATCCAACGGTTTCGATCATCTGATGAACGGTTTATGAAGTCCTGATCAACTGTCTCGACACCCTATGAAAGCTCCCTTACGAAGTGTCCATTTCGGTGTCCATGATGTATCAAAATGCTTGAAGAGCTTTAACCGGGTACATCGAAAAAGTGCATGAAGATGCATTGCGTAGGTATCAATAACTACGGACGAGGTGATTCCTAAACCGTTGGTCGGAGGTTCGACTCCTCCCGGGGCCACCATTCCTCGTACCATCACCGGAGTCGCCCTAGTAGTGCGGCCGCGCCACCCTCCCCGTGGTCCGGTAGCCGAGCCGCGCGGCTCGAATTTTCGTCGCGGCTGTGCCGGACGTGGTGCGGGTGTCGAAGAAGTAGCTGCTCTTCACCGTGTCCACGGTGTGGGGAGTGGGCAACGCCAGGAAGAACGTCCCACATCCCGGCGTCTCGGCGCCCCCTGTTTCCAGGCTGGCCACGACCTGGCAGTTCCCCGACGGGAGAGTGCACCGGAAGAAATTCAGCCGGACGTAGCCCGAATCGCTCGTGTCGCAAGCCTCGAGCTCGATCGCCTGGACCAGAGCGCCGTGCGGCAGCTGCAGGCCCGCCTGCATGAAGGCCGCGGATCCGGGAGCGTACCTCCCTTCCGCCCACGACCACGGGATCGTCGAGTCCGCCGGAAAAAATGCGAGGCCGGAGACGCTCACCACGGTCATGGCAGCCGTATCGAATCCTTCCGGCGCCACCAGCGCGCTGAAACCGGACGTCGGCTCGAGAGCGGAGGGAGGCACCACCACTCCGTGAATGGTCAGATCACCGGGACCGGGCGAAGGATGCTGTGCAAATGTCGGTAGGGCAATGAGCAGAAGAGTGAGAAGAAGGGAGCCGAGGCGAATCAAAGGTAACTCCTGTCAGCCGCTCAGGTCGGGAGCGCCGCCGCCGCGGCGAGCGCGCGGCACCGTACGGGATCGCCGTCCTGCCGGGGAAGCGCGTGCGCGGCGAAATGCAGGAAGGGCGAAGGGAGGACGGTTCAATATGGGGCGCGGCGATTCGGATCGTCAATCGAGCGTGCGGACGGGGCTCGCTATACTCCGTCCCCTGGTGAAATCGGATTCCACCGGCGCCGCGTACTGGGACGAGGTCGGCCATCACGTCGGCGACGAGCGCATGCTGCGCTTCTGGCTCGCCCACCCCGTCGTCCGCGCCTACGTGAACGAGGCGGTGAGCGGGTCGCCGGACGTCTGGGCGGTGGAGTGGTTCGGGCGGGAGTTTCGCGATCTGCTTCCTCTGGCTCGATGCGCGGTGATCGGGTGCGGGACGGGGGCGGTCGAGCGGGATCTGGTCCGAAGGGGGCTCGCTCGGAGCGTGACGGCAATCGACGTTGCCCCCGCGGCGGTCGCGTTCGCGCGGGAGGAAGCGGAGCGCGAGGGGCTCAGCGGGGCGATCCGGTATGAGGTGCGCGACGCGGTTGGGTTTCTGCGGGAGAACGTCGGCGGTTTCGACGGGATCTTCTTTCACGGGGCGCTGCATCATCTGGAGCCGGTCCGCGAGATCGTGCGGCTGGCGAAGGCGTCGCTGCGAGCGGGCGGGATTCTCTACATCGATGAGTACGTCGGGCCTTCGATGAGGGAGTGGACGTGGTGGCGGTTGATCGCGGCGAACCTGGCGTATTACCTCGCGGCGCCGCGGCGGTTGCGGCGGCCGCGGCTGGTTCGGGCGCCACGGAACCCGGAGGATCCGAGCGAGATGATCGATTCTTCGGGGATCCTGCCGGCGGTGCGGAGGCAGCTCGAGATTCTGGCGGAGCGGGGGTATGGGGGGAATCTGCTGGCTCTGGTGTATCCGAATCTGCGGCATGAGGCGGCTGGAGGTGACGAGCTCGGGCGGGTGGTTGGGCGGCTGATCGCGATGGAGCGGGTGGTGGTGAGGGTGGCGGGGAGTCATCATGCGGTGGTGGTGGGGAAAGTGGCGGAGGCTTCAGCCTCCGACGACCGGTCCTGAAAAAGCGGGTCGGACGGTCCCGGAGGAACCGGTTGGGTTCGGGGAGTTGCTCGGAGAGCGACGGAGGATGAATCCTCCGCCACTGTTCACGCCGAAGCTGGAAGCTTCGGCTCCTGTGAGCGAAGCTGCAAGCTTCGCCTACGCGCTAGCTGAAGCTTCGGGTACGGAACGAAATCGCTTCCCGAATCGTACTGTTGGGGAACGTGCTAGCATTTCTATAGATAGAGGATCCGGGGCGACGTGCAAATTCTCGAGGCATTTCAGCACGCGGGGTGGATGGGGAAGGCGGTCCTCCTCATACTCCTCATTTTTTCCATCACATCGTGGGGCATCGTGATCCGCATCGCCGCCCGCTATCGGCGATCGGGAGCCGCTTCGCGGCGCTTCATCGAGATCTTCCGCAACAGCCGCCGGCTGGTCGACGTGCAGAAGGGAACGCCCGGGCTGGGTGACTCCCCTCTCGTCGGCCTCTTCAAGGCCGGGTACGCGGAGATCGAGGCGCAGATCGCGCACACCGAGGGGCCGAAGATCAAGTCGCTCGATGCGGTCGAGCGCGCGCTGCAGCGGGCGATCCGTGTCGAACAGGCGCGGCTGCTTCACTCGATGCCCTTCCTCGCCACCACTGCCGCGGCGACTCCGTTCATCGGTCTCTTCGGCACGGTGTGGGGGATCATGATCGCGTTCGGCGCGATCGCCGCGAGCGGCTCGACGTCGATCGTCGCCGTCGCGCCGGGCATCGCCGAGGCGCTGATCAACACGGCGGCAGGGCTGTTCGCCGCGATTCCGGCGCTTCTTTTCTATAACCATTACCTCCAGAGGCTGCGCGACGCGCGCGGCGAGATGGAAGACTTCGCGCTCGAGTTCCTGAACATGACCGAGCGCAATTTCACCTGATCGGCTGCAACCGGCGGCGCGCTTCGGGCGTCTCAACAGCAGGAGGAACATGGCCTTTCGAACCGGACCGGACGACGACATCGGATCGATCTCCGACATCAACGTCACGCCGCTCGTCGACGTGATGCTCGTGCTCCTGATCATCTTCATGGTCACGGCGCCGCTGCTGACCCAGGGGCTCACCGTCGAGCTTCCCCCGGCGGAAGGGGTGAGCCTCGAGAGCTCGGCGGCCGACCCCGCCACGATCTCGATCAGCGCGAACGGAGCCGTCTATCTCGACGACATCGCCCTCGGCTCGGGCGATCTCGAGCAGACTCTCGGAACGATGTTGCGCGGGCGCCGCATCACCAAGGCGCTGCTCCGCGCGGACCGCTCGGTCCCCTACGGCGACGTCATCCGCGTTCTCGACGTGATGAATCGCGCAGGGGTCGAGCAGCTCGGCATGGTCACGGAGCCCGGAGGCGTGGAGACGGATGCAGGACGCGGTCGCTGACGTTCTCGCCCAGCGCTCCCGCATCGGACGGGGAGGCGCGCGCCGCGGTCTCGCCGCGTCGCTCGTTCTGCATGCGCTGATGCTGACCGCGGTCTTCCTCGGCGCGCGGCAGACGATCCCGCGCCCGACCCCGAACGTCCTCAACATCAAATTCGCCCCGATCGCCGCTTCGCAGCCGACGCCCATACAGAGCACTCCCGCTCCCGTGAAAGCGGCGCCGGCTCCCCCTCCCCCTCCCGTCGTCGTCGAGCAGCCTCCGCCAGCCAAGAAGGAAGCGTTTGCCCCGAAGCAGGAGTCGCTGTTCGGGAAGTCGGACCGGAAGGTCGAGCCGCCGGTCACTACCCCGGCGCCCGCGACCAAGGCGCCCCCGCCGGCAACGGTGACTCCTCCGCCCGCCTCCGGCACCGGGGATGCAAGCGGGTTCGCGACCCCTGGCGTCGGTACGGCGGGGGTGACGGGTCTCGAAGGTGGCGATTTTCCCTACACGATCTACGTCAACCAGATGGTCTCGAAGATCGGGAGCAACTGGCTGCGGCCGCAGGCCGGCGGCGAGCCTCTCGCCGAGGTTTACTTCGTGATCAATCGCGACGGAACGATCAGCGATGCGAAGGTCTCGACCGCGAGCGGCAACTCGGCATTCGACCGCGCGGCATTGCGCGCCGTTCTCTCGAGCTCTCCTCTTCCCCCATTACCGTTCGGCTACCGCGGCACCTGGCTCGGCGTCCGGCTCACGTTTCATTGATGTGCATCCACTGACCCTATGGTGATCATGACCAGACAAATCCTCAGAACGCTCCCGCTCGCACTCCTTGCAATCCTCGTTTTCGCGGCACCCGCGTCGGCGCAGCAGCAGATCGGCGTCGACATCTACGGCAACCAGGCGGCGGGGACGCTGCGCATCGCCGTTCCGTTCCCGGAGATCGGCCCGGAGGTCGGGCAGAGCGCGATCGACCAGCAGTTCTATCGGATCCTGCTCCAGGACCTCGCCTTCTCGCGCGTCTTCAGCATCACCTCGATGCCTCCCGGCGTGACGAGTTCCGAGGCGGCGGTGCGAGCGGGGGCGCAGGCGCTGCTCAACCTCTCGGTTGAGCTCGACAGCGAGGGGCAGTATGTTTTCGAGGCGCGCCTCTTCGACCTGAGCACGAACGCGATCCAGATGGGTCGGCGCTACCGCGGTCAGCCGACCGCGCTCTCGCGCCTCGCCCATACGGTCGCGAATGACCTCGTCCGCTTCTTCACCGGCGGCCGCGGGCTCTTCCTCAGCCAGGTCGCGTTCATCTCCGA
>Ga0209347_1001161_pt1 | contig 47540 bp, 49 predicted proteins | sample AutmiccommuBRH23_FD_187382 | JGI IMG/M metagenome (GOLD analysis project Ga0209347, IMG submission 187382) | Deep subsurface microbial communities from Mt. Terri, Switzerland - Autotrophic microbial communities BRH/23 (SPAdes) (version 2) | ecosystem: Environmental > Aquatic > Deep subsurface >... | reverse complement strand
CGCCGGCTGCGCCGGCTCGGCTCGAACCACTTCGTGGTTCTCATCCACGCCTGTCGGATAAAACAAAAGGCCCGCCACTGCGGGCGGGCCTTTTGTTTTATGGCTGGGGACCGTGGATTCGAACCACGATTGGCGGAGTCAGAGTCCGCTGTCCTGCCGTTAGACGAGTCCCCAATGAGTGGCGAGGTGCGAGTCGCTAGTTGCCAGGCTTGTCAGTGAAATGCCTGATCAAGCCTGCGAGCATCCTCGAAATCTCTTCTGTCTCTGCAGCCAGCTCTCGACCTTTGCGATTATCGAGAAAACCTGCGCGGATTCCAATCCAGAGCTGCGTCCACACCTCCCCGCACGATCCCTTCGCATACCTTAGGAACTGCACGCGCTCCTTCAAGGAGTCGCGCTCGTAGCCTTCGGCGATGTTGGATGCCACGGATAATGTCGAGCGCGTGAGCTGGTCGCGAAAGGACCGTTCCCTGCAGCGCGTACACGCGAAATAGGTGTTGACGCTCAACTGGCAGCTCCGCCGCCAGACGTCCAGTCGCTGCAGCGCCTCCATGCGCTGCCTCCTTTCCTTTTCCTAGCAACTCGCCCCTAGCCACTCGCCACTTCTCGAAGCGAATTAGCGCTTCGAGAATTGAGGCGCACGCCGCGCCTTGTGCAGGCCGACCTTCTTGCGCTCCACTTCGCGGGCATCGCGGGTGACGAAGCCGGCCTTGCGCAATTGCGCGCGCAGGGCCTCGTCGTAGACCATCAAGGCGCGGGTGATGCCGTGGCGGATGGCGCCTGCCTGTCCGCTCATGCCGCCGCCGGTGACGGTCACCTGGATGTCGAACCGATTGGCATGGTCGGTCAGCTGCAGCGGCTGGCGCACGATCATGCGCGCGGTCTCGCGGCCGAAATAGATGTCCAGCGGGCGCTTGTTGACAGTGATCTGTCCACTGCCGGGACGCAGGAAGACCCGCGCCGAGGAACTCTTGCGGCGGCCGGTGGCGGAGTATTGTTCGGTTTGGGCCATAGTATCGATAGTCCAGTGCTGTCGCGGCTAATGCCGCTCCTACAGGTTCTTGATTCAGATATCCAGCGGCTTGGGCTGCTGGGCGGTGTGCTTGTGCTCGGCGCCGGCGTAGACCTTCAACTTGCGGAACATGGCGCGCCCGAGCGGGTTCTTCGGCAGCATCCCTTTCACTGCCGTCTCGATCACCCGCGTCGGCGCTTTCTGCAGTTGCTTGCCGAGATTGATGGACTTCATGTTGCCGATATAGCCGGTGTGGTGATAGTAGACCTTGTCATTGAGCTTGTTGCCCGTTACCCGGATCTTCTCGGCGTTGATCACCACGATATAATCGCCGGTGTCCACGTGCGGAGTGTACTCGGGCTTGTGCTTGCCGCGCAGTCGGCGGGCGAGCTCGGTGGCCAACCGGCCCAAGGTCTTGCCCGCGGCGTCGACAACATACCAGTCGCGGCGCACTTCCGCCGGTTTTGCGCTGAAGGTCTTCATTGAAAGCGTACTCCGGTGACCGTGATTCTGAGACCAGCTCGGAAAGACCGCGAATCTTACAGAAGTTGTCGTGGGGAGACAAGCTGGCCCCGCCACGCTGCCTTTTTTGGCGGGCAAAAAAAGAGCGCGGTAAGTAGGGACCGCGCTCGAAATACCACCAAAGGAGGATGGAGGAGTCACACTGATCCACCGGAATGCAGGTCGATGAATCAGTATGTAAGCAGTTTCTAATGTTAGAGCAGGGATGTCAACCCCCATTGAGATCTGAGGAAGCCTCGTGCGTAAGCGGCAACTGATTGTTATCAGAGCGTTTATTTGAAGTGCCGACGGGCCGCGTACACACCAGGGGGTGAAAAATTCTGCCTGCGGCCGGGCTGCAGCGGGAGGCTCCCGCGACCCTAGATCCGCAGACGCTCGACCGGCCGACCGTGGACGAGGTGCTCTTCGATGATTTCGTCCAGATCCTCCCTATCCACGTAGGTGTACCAGACGTCCTCCGGATAGACGACGATCACCGGCCCGAGGGCGCAGCGGTCGAGACAGCCGGCTGTGTTGATGCGCGCCCCGCCGTGCCCGGCGATGCCCAACTCCTTGGTTCGCTTCTTGACGTAGTCGCGCATGGCCTGAGCATCGTACTGCTGGCAACAGGCACTGCCATCGGCGCGTAGATTGGTGCAGAAGAAGACGTGGTGCTTGTAGTAGGACATGGGAAGTCGCGGTCGCCCGGCGGGAGCATCGTGGGCGGCTAAGATAAACGGGATCGGGTCCCACGGCAAAAACCGAACCCCCGCCCTGATCAGAATAGGACGGCCCGAGCGCCGCGCCGCCCTGTGCACCGCAGGCCAGCGATGGGTTATCTTTCGTTCAACGCAGGAGTTCCGCTGTCATGTCCCGAACCTACACCGCCGCCGACCGTTTTCTGCTGCAATTCGATCAGGCCCTGCGCACGGTGTTCGGGCGCCCACACCTGAGCGAGCGGCCCGACCCGGCCGACGCGATAGCCGAAGCAGACCTCAGCCCGGATCAGATCCACCACAGTGCGGGGCTGATGCGAGTCAACCACGTGGGCGAGGTCTGCGCCCAGGCTCTGTACCAAGGCCAGGCCCTGACCGCGCGGCTGCCGCAGGTGCGCCAGGCCATGGAACGTGCCGCCCTGGAAGAGAACGATCACCTGGACTGGTGCGAGCGCCGGGTGCGGCAGCTCAACAGCCATCTCAGCTACCTGAACCCGCTATGGTATGCCGGTGCGCTCGGGATCGGCGCGGCTGCCGGCGTCGCCGGCGACAAATGGAGCCTGGGGTTCGTGGCGGAAACCGAGCGCCAGGTGGCGCAGCATCTGCAGGAGCATCTCGAGCGCCTTCCACCCGACGATCACAAGAGCCGTGCGGTGCTCAAGCAGATGAAGGTGGACGAACTGAGACACGGGACCCTTGCCGTTGAGGCCGGTGCCGCCGAACTGCCCGCGGCGGTGAGAAAGCTCATGGCCATGGCGTCGAAGGTGATGACGACGACGGCATATTGGGTTTAGGCGCGCTCGCGCGCGCAGTTTGCAGTGGACAGTCTGCAGTGAACAGGAGAGCGCTGGGTCCTTGTCACTGCTGTGCGCGCAGCGGCACCGTCAGCTAGTCGGTCTGTCCCTGCTCACTGCGCACTGCACACTATCCACTGACCGCGCCAGCGGGTCCCGACATCATCAATTCAACTCTCTGCCACCGGCGCGCATGGCGCGACTCAAATTGCGGCCGTAGAACATCTCCATCATCTCGCGCTTCAACCGCTCGCGCACGGTCTTGAGCTCTTTCGCATCCAGGTCCTTCTCACCGAGCCCGAACAGATAGTTGTCCAGATCGTGGAACTCCTTGAGCATCATCTTGGTGTGGAAGATGTTCTCCTGATAGACGTTCACGTCGATCATGTGATAGCGGTTGCGCGTATCGGTCGAGATGTAGTTCTGGATGGAGTTGATCTTGTGATCGATGAAGTGCTTCTTGCCGCGCACGTCGCGGGTGAAGCCGCGTACCCGGTAATCCATGATCACGATGTCGGACTCGAAGCTGTGTATCAGGTAGTTCAAAGCCTTCAAGGGTGAAATCCGCCCGCAGGTTGCCACGTCGATGTCGGCCCGGAAGGTGCTGATGCCGTTGTCCGGGTGGCTCTCCGGATAGGTGTGCACCGTGATGTGGCTCTTGTCCAGATGCCCCACGACGGAATCCGGGAGCGGCCCCGGAGACTCGGAGTTGGACAGCTCCTCGGCGACGATGGGCTCCTCGGAGATCAGCATCGTCACGCTGGCGCCTTGAGGATCGTAGTCCTGGTGGGCGATATTGAGGATATTGGCGCCAATGATGTTGGCCACGTCGGTGAGGATGGTGGTCAAGCGCTCGGCGTTGTACTCCTCATCGATGTACTCGATGTACTCGCGCCTGTGCCTGGGTTTCTTGGCATAGCAGATATCATAGATGTTGAAGCTCAGGGTCTTGGTGAGATTGTTGAAACCATGCAGCTTGAGCTTTCTCGACTTGACCACGCGCGTGTCCTCCCGAGACGCAGGGTGAACCAGTTATCGCCCAGCGCCTGACGCGATGGGTGGATGAAAGATGATCTGAACGGTGTTACCCACGGGGTCGGCGCAGTAAAAACTGCGAGCCCCGTCCCGGTGGGTGCGCGGCGCGGTCTTCATGGCCACATCGTTGCGGCGCAGGAACTCGTACCAGGCATCGACATCCTCCGGCGTGTCGATGATGAAACCGATATGATCCAGGCGCTGACCGCCTTCGGGCCGGAAGCCCGCCGGGGCGCGGTGCAGGGCGAGGTTGTCGTTGCCCGAGGTGAGATAGACATTGTCCGCATCCGGGCGCCACTCCACCGTCATGCCCATGAGCTCCACATAGAAGCGCTCGCAGGCTTCCAGATCCGCGACGAACAGGGCCACGTGGCGCATACCCGCGGTGGGGTTGGGTCGTTGCATGCCGCTTACCTCGAGCCGAATGCCTGCCGCTGTGCCCGGTGCAGGAGGTCTTCGCGAGGGGCGCGGTCCAGCGCCCGGGCGATGGACCCGCCGGGCTCGGCCTCCCGAGCGTCGCCCGCGCAGGGATGAGGGAGCGACTCACGGAAACACCGGGGGCGCGACTATACCAAAACCGATGGGCGATTGCCCGCTTCTGCGAGTTCGTAGACCGACCCCCGCCTGCCGGTCACCGCGGCTGCAGCTGTACCGCGCAATCCGCTGTACCGAGCCGACGCTCAGGGCGCTTCCACCACTTCGAAGTCGTGGCTCATGGCCGCGGTCTTGCCCAGCATCAGCGTGGCGGAGCAGTACTTCTCCGCGGACAACTGCACGGCGCGGCGCACTGCGCTTTCGGGAATCCCTTTGCCGGTGACGATGAAGCGGGCGTGGATGCGCGTGAACACCCTGGGGGGCTCCGGGGCACGCTCGGCCTCCAGCTCCACTACGCAGTCGGTAACCGCATGGCGGCCACGCTGCAGGATCAGGACCACATCGAACGAGGCGCAGCCGCCCAGTCCCAGGAGCAGCATCTCCATGGGGCGGAATCCCAGGTTGTGCCCCCCGGCGTCGGGTGCACCGTCCATGACCACCGCGTGGCCGCTTTCAGACTCGCCGACGAAGGCGACTCCTTCCAACCACTTGACCCGCGCCCTCATTCAGACCTCCGTTACGGATTGTTGCGAAGGGTATCACAATTCAGCCACTTGCCTGACTGTGCACCCGATCACGAAAGCCGCAATTTAGGTACTATAATCGAACAATCCCGAGTCTCGGGCTCAGCCCCAGAGAGAGCGCCAATGGCAAAGCTCGTCAAGAAAACGGGCACCGGAAACCCCACCATCGATCGATTTCTGGAACACTGTCACCGTCGCCGGTACCCCACCAAGAGCGTCATCATCTATGCGGGGGACAAGCCCGATGTCCTCTACTACATCGTCGAGGGCTCCGTCAGCGTTCTGATCGAAGACTCGGACGGGCGCGAGATCGTGCTGGCCTACCTCAACCCGGGCGACTTCTTCGGCGAAATGGGCCTATTCGAAGAGGAGACCAACCGCAGCGCCTGGGTGCGCACCCGCACCCAGTGCGAGTTGGCGGAGATAAGCTACGAGCGCTTCCGCCAATTGGCGGAAAAAGATCCCGAGATCCTGTTCGCCCTCGCTACCCAGATGGCGACCCGATTGCGCAAGACCAGCCGCAAAGTGGGCGACCTGGCCTTCCTGGACGTCACCGGCCGCGTTGCCCGCACCCTGTTGGACCTGTGCAAGGAGCCGGACGCCATGACCCATCCGGACGGCATGCAGATCCGCATCACCCGCCAGGAGATCGGACGCATCGTCGGCTGCTCCCGGGAGATGGTCGGCCGGGTGCTGAAGTCGCTCGAGGAGCAGGGCCTGATCTCGGTGAAGGGCAAGACCATCGTCGTTTTCGGAACCCGCTGAACGCCGGACCTTCTCTATCAGTGGACAGTTTGCAGTCTGCAGTCTGCAGTAGACAGGATAAATGCTCTGGCCTCGTTCTATTGGCCGCTGGCATAGCGGCTGCGACCGCACCGAGGTCCGCGCCCCTCCCGCGCGCCGCTCGCAAGGGTCCCACGCTCTCCTGTCCCCTGCACGCTGTACACTGCAGACTTAGCTACCGAACAACTCCCGCAGCGCCTCACCGGGCGCCTTCGCCCTCATGAAGGCCTCGCCCACGAGGAAGGCGTTCACCCCGTGCTCACGCATCAGCGCTACGTCACCCGGCACCAGGATGCCGCTTTCGGTGATCACCAGTCGGTCGCCAGGGATACGCGGCAACAGTTCGAGGGTGGTCTGCAGGCGGGTCTCGAAGGTGCGCAGATCACGGTTGTTGATACCGATCATTGGCAGCGGCATGCGCAGCGCTCGGTCCAGTTCCTCAGCGTCGTGGACCTCCACCAGCACATCCAGGGACAGAGCGGTCGCCAGCCCGGCCAGGTCGGCCATTGGGCCGTCCTCCAGGGCGGCGACGATGAGCAGGATGCAGTCCGCACCCATGGCCCGCGCCTCGTAGATCTGATAGGGGTCGATCATGAAGTCCTTGCGCAGCACCGGCAGGGCACACGCGGCGCGCGCCTGGCGCAGGTACTCGTCCGATCCCTGAAAGAAATCCACGTCCGTGAGCACGGACAGGCAAGTCGCGCCACCGCGCGCATAGCTCGCCGCGATGGCCGCTGGATCGAACTCCTCCCGCAGCACGCCCTTGCTGGGCGAGGCCTTCTTTACCTCGGCGATCACCGCCGCCTCGCCGGCCCCCACCCGACGGCGCAATGCCTGCAGGAATCCCCGCGGCGGATCCGCCGTCCGGGCCTGCTCCTGGAGTGTGCCAAACCCCACCCGCCGGCGCGCCTCGGCAATCTCCTCGACCTTGCGTGCGAGGATTTTCTCCAGGATGTCTGGAGCGTCGGACATGGGTGTGATTACCCCGAAACCTTCAACGCAGAGGCGCAGAGGGCGCCGAAAAAAATAAACCGGCTCAGCATTGCTGCCCCCATCGTCGACGGGGGCGCGACCCGATCAGCAGGCGTCGAAACTGGAGCCTTCACCATTTCCTCCGCTTTTTCATTGCGTCCTCTGCGCCTCTGCGTTGAGGTCTTTTCAGAAGGAGTTCGACAACTTCACCAAAGCATCCAGCTTCTCGGCGGCGGAGCCGTCGGCGATGACATCGCCGGCGACTTCGACACCCGCTTCCAGGGAATTGGCCAAGTCGGCGGCATAGATTGCGGCACCGGCATTGAGGCGCACCACGTCGCGCGCCGGCCCCGGCTGGTTGGCCAGTGCCGAGCGCACCATGGCGAGGCTTTCCTGGGCATCGGCGATGCGGATGCGCTCCAGGCTGGCGCGATCCAGCCCGAACTGCTCGGGGGTGATGAAGTAGTCGCGCACCTCGTCGTCCTTGAGCTCCGCGACGTGGGTGGCGGCGCCAATGCTGATCTCGTCCAGACCGTCTTCGGCGTGCACCACCAGGACGTGATTGCCGCCCAGGCGCTGCAGCACCAGCGCCAGGGGCTCGACCAAGGTGTCGCTGAACACCCCCAGCACCTGACTGAGGGCGCCGGCGGGGTTGGTGAGCGGCCCGAGTACGTTGAAGATGGTCCGTACTCCCATCTCCCGCCGCGGCCCGATGGCGTACTTCATGGCACCGTGATGCCGGGGCGCAAACATGAAGCCGACGCCGACCTCCTCCACACACCGCGCCACCTGCTCCGGGGAGAGGTCCAGGTTTACGCCGGCGGCCTCCAGCACGTCGGCGCTGCCAGAGCGCCCCGACACCGAACGATTGCCATGCTTGGCCACCCGGCCGCCGGCGGCGGCCACCGCAAACGCACTGGCGGTGGAGATGTTGAAGGTTCCCGAGGCGTCTCCGCCCGTGCCACAGGTATCGACCAGATGAGGCCCGCTCACCGTTACCCCCACCGCCAGCTCGCGCATCACGCCGGCGGCAGCGGCAATCTCCTCGACCGTTTCTCCCTTCATGCGCAAGCCGATGAGAAAGCCGCCGATCTGCGCCGCCGTCGCCTCACCGGTCATAATCAGGCGCATCACGGCCGTCATCTCGTCGGCGCTCAGATCGCGCCCTTCGGTGACGGCGCGAATTGCGGATTGCATGTCCATGTTCGAAACCCCATTCAACGCAGAGGCGCAGAGAACGCAGAGGATGCGGGTGGCTTGAATCTGAAATGCCACGGGGGCAGGGCCCGAGGCCATTACCCACTTGGCGTACTCTGCGTCTCCGCGCCTCTGCCTTAGTTCTTGACTGTCAAAAAGTTCCTCAGCAGATCGTGGCCGTGTCGGGTCAGGATCGACTCGGGGTGGAACTGCACGCCTTCCACGGCGAACTCGCGGTGGCGCACCCCCATGATCTCGTCCAGGGAGCCGTCGGGATTCTCGGTCCAGGCGGTCACTTCCAGGCATTCCGGCAGGCTGGCCTTCTCGATCACCAGAGAATGGTAGCGGGTCGCCTCGAAGGGGTTGTCCAGGCCCTGGAACACGCCCAGGTTCCGATGGTGGATCATGGACGTCTTGCCGTGCATGATCTCGCGCGCGTGCACGATGCGCCCGCCAAAGGCCTGACCGATGCTCTGATGTCCCAGGCAAACCCCCAGGATCGGTATCCGTCCGGCGAACTGGCGAATCGTCTCGACCGACACCCCGGCCTCATTGGGCGTGCACGGTCCGGGAGAGATCACGATCCGCTCCGGCTTCATGCGGTCGATTTCATCCAACGTGATCTGATCGTTGCGAAAAACACGCGCATCCGCCCCGAGCTCCCCGAAGTACTGCACGAGGTTGTAGGTGAACGAATCGTAGTTGTCGATCATCAGAAGCATGGTTAAGCCCGGCCGCAGACGCAGAGGACGCAGAGCCGCAAAGGACGCAAAGTGTTCAAAGGCCGTTTACCACCCGTGAGATCCCGTCCTTCAACAGGACCTCGTTGAAATTGATCAGCAGACCCAACTTCCTGCCTGTCATGCGCAGATACGTGAGCAATTGAGCCTTTTGCCCCCGTGTAAGTTGTCGACGGCCTTGAGTTCGACCAACACGCTCTACCAGCAGGTCTGCCCGATAGGCTGTGGTTACCACCTCACCTTTATACTCCAACGAAATCGGTACTTCCGATTCATGTTCTACGCCGCCGAGACACAATTCCCTGCGCAAACATGCCACGTATGCGCTTTCCAGCAGCCCTGGCCCGAGCTTCCGATGGACTTCAATGGCAGCACCGATCACCAATCGCGCGACTTCATTCGCCCGCATTTCGCAATCCTCTGCGGCTCTGCGTCCTTCGCGTTCACATCCGACCCGTCACCTATGTACCGCATCCAGCCCGGCCGCAGCCAGGGCGACGGCGCGGAAGATGGCGCGGCCTTTGTTCATGGTCTCCTTCCACTCATAGGCCGGTACGGAATCGGCGACGATGCCGGCGCCCGCTTGGATGTGCAGGGTCTTGTCCTTGATGACAGCGGTGCGGATGGCGATCGCAGTGTCCATGTTGCCGCTCCAGGAGAGATACCCGACCGCGCCGGCGTAGACGCCGCGCTTGACTGGCTCCAGCTCGTCAATGATCTCCATGGCGCGGATCTTCGGTGCACCGGAGACGGTACCCGCCGGGAAGGTGGCGCGCAGCACGTCCATGGCCGTCATGGCCGGCTTCAGCCGACCGACCACGTTGGAGACGATGTGCATGACATGGGAGTAGCGTTCCACGACCATCTTCTCCGTGAGACGTACGCTGCCGACCTGCGCCACCCGGCCGACGTCGTTGCGTCCCAAGTCGATGAGCATCAGATGCTCGGCGCGCTCCTTGGGATCGGCCAGCAGCTCGCGCTCCCAGGCGAGGTCCTTGTCCTCGGTATCGCCCCGCGGGCGGGTGCCGGCGATGGGCCGCACGGTGACCTCGCCGTCCTCCAGTCGGGTCAGGATCTCCGGCGATGAACCGACGATATGGAATTCGCCGAGATCAAGAAAGTACATGTAGGGCGAGGGATTGAGGCTGCGCAGCGCCCGGTAGAGATCGAGCGGCTCGGCGTCGTAGGGCACGGACATGCGCTGGGACAACACCACCTGCATGACATCGCCATCGACGATGTAGCGCTTAGCCTGGGCTACGGCCGCTTCGAAGCCCTCGCGCGTGAACCCGGATACGAAGTCCGCTTCGGTGACCGTCAGAGAACGGGCGGCCGGCTGGTAGTTGGACTCGGCGTCGCGCAGCGCCTTCACCAGGCGGTCCAGCCGCACCTCGGCCTGGGCGTAGGCGTCGGACAGCGACGGATCGGCATGCACCACCACGAACAGCTTGCCCGCCAGGTTGTCGAACACCACCACCTCATCGGACACCATGAGCAGGATATCGGGCGTCCCCAGGGGATCGGGCTTGTCGCAGGCGGCCAGACGAGACTCGATGTAGCGCACGGTGTCGTAGCCGAAGTAGCCGACCAGCCCGCCGGTGAAGCGCGGCAGCCCGTCCACCTCCGCGACGCGGTAGCGCCCCTGAAAGTCCTCGATCCACTGCAGCGGGTCGTCCACCCGAAGACGTTCGCGCAGTTCACCGTCCTCCAGCACGCGCACCTCGTGGCCGCTGATGCGCACCACGGTGCGGCAGGGCAGACCGATGATGGAGTAGCGGCCCCACTTCTCCCCGCCTTGGACCGACTCGAACAGATACGAATACGGCCCCGAGGCCAGTTTCAGGTAGGTGCTCAGCGGGGTGTCGAGGTCGGCGAGGACCTCGCGCATGACGGGGATCAGGTTGGCGCCCTGCCGGGCCAGGTGAGCGAACTCTTGGCGATTCATGGTCCTGCTTCCGAAGAACGGGGAAATGGGGGCGTACGCGCAGCGTCGCCGGCCGACGGCGTCACCATCGCCAGCCGGTGCGGCCCCATCCCGTGCTCTCGGAGGTCAGCAGGTTCATGATGCTGAACTATATACCAGATCGATCGATTCGGAAATCCGCTCAGGCGGCCTGCTCCAAAAGTCCACGGATCTGGATCAGGCTGTCGATCACCGCGTCGGGCTGGGCGTCGCGGATGTCCCTGCCGTGATTGTAGCCGTAGCTCATGCACACGATCTGGAACCCGGCGGCCCTGGCGGCCGTGACGTCGCTCACCGAGTCGCCGACCATCAGCGCTTCGTCCGGTGCCACGCCGAAGAATTCCGCGGCATGGAGCAGCGGCAGGGGATCGGGCTTCTTTTTCGGAAGGGTGTCGCCGCTCACCACGATCGCGAAGTCATCGTACACGCCCAACTCCTGGAGCAGGGGCTCTGTGAAGCGGGCCGCCTTGTTGGTCACACAGCCGAGCTCGTAGCCCACGGACGTGAGGTAATCGAGCCCTTCCCGGACACCGGGGTAGAGGCGACTGCGCGTGCTGGTGTTCTCGGCGTACAGGTCGAGAAAGATCGGATAGCCCCGATCGAACAGTTCCCGGTCCGGCTCCCCTTCCAGCTTTCCCACCAGCGCCCGCTTGACCAGGCGCTCGACGCCGTTGCCGACCCACTCCCGCACCTTCGCCTCGCCGCGGGCGGGCAGGCTCAGCGCCTCCATCATCCGATCGACGCAGAAGGTGAGGTCCGGGACGCTGTCCACCAGAGTGCCGTCGACGTCGATCAGAATCATTTTCGGTTTACGTAGCATAGGCCTTTAACATCCAACGCAGAGGCGCCGAGACGCAGAGGGCTTAGACGGCGCAGAGAAGGATCGATCACTAGTGAGCTGACAGCCTAAGCGATGTCGCCACACGCTCCCGTGCCCCGACACCAGGGGGATGAGCACGAGAAATCTCGGCGACCTCTGCGTCTCAGGGCCTCTGCGAGCATTTGCGGTTGCCCTAGTTGCCCGCGGCGGCGATTTCGTCGCGCATGGCCTTGATGACGGAATCGTAGCGGTTGGGGTCGGAGTCTTTCCCGGCGCCGAAGATGGCCGACCCGGCGACGAATGTGTCGGCCCCCGCCGCGGTGATTTCACGGATGTTGTCCACCTTGACACCGCCATCGATCTCCAGGCGGATGTCATACCCGGATTCGGCGATCATGCGGCGCGCCTCGCGCAGCTTGTCCAGCGTCGCCGGAATGAACTTCTGGCCGCCGAAGCCAGGATTCACCGACATGAGGAGCACCATGTCGACCTTGTCCATGACGTATCTCAGATAATCCAAAGGCGTGGCGGGGTTGAACACCAGTCCCGACTTGCACCCGCTTTCACGGATCAGGCCCAGGGTGCGATCCACGTGCTCGGAGGCCTCCGGGTGAAAGGTGATATAGCTGGCGCCCGCTTTGGCGAAGTCCGGGACGATGCGGTCCACGGGCTTCACCATGAGGTGCACGTCAATCGGGGCAGTGACGCCGTGATTGCGCAGCGCCTCGCACACCAGTGGCCCGATGGTCAGGTTGGGAACGTAATGATTGTCCATGACGTCGAAGTGCACGATGTCGGCACCGGCGTTGAGCACGTTCGCGACTTCCTCGCCCAGGCGGGCGAAATCGGCGGACAGGATGGACGGCGCGATCAGGTAGTCAGCAGCCATTGCGAGCCCCTTGGCGTGTTCTCGATGCGCCCCCGAGCCGGGGGCCTGGTTTGCGGAAACTGCGCACTTTACCGGATCGTCGCTCACTTTTCAGCCTGGGCGGGCTCAGTGCTTCGCGAGGCTGCACTAACCCACTGACCAGAAAAAGAATAAATGCCCATCGGGGCGAGCGCGCGGTCGCCGCGGACCTGACCGGGGTCAAGGACAGTACGGCACTGCGCCGGCCACCATGCAGAGGCTGCAACTAATGCGTATCGCGCCGCAGGCCGGTAAGATGGTGGTTTGGAAACGGACATCAATCCATGTATGTGATCACGAGTGCGGTGACGCTGCACGTGCTGGCCGCGGTGCTGTGGGTCGGCGGCATGTTCTTCGCCTACGTGGTGCTGCGGCCTACGGCTGCCTCTCAGCTGGAAGCGCCGGTGCGCCTGCGCCTCTGGGCCGAGGTCTTCCGCCGCTTCTTCCCGTGGGTCTGGGCCAGTGTCGTGGCGCTGCCGGCGACCGGCTATGCCATGATCTTCCTGCTGTGGGGCGGTATGGCGGCCACCCCTATTTCCGTGCACCTGATGAACGGTCTCGGCACGGTGATGATCCTGATCTATTTGCACGTCTTCCTCGCCCCCTACCGGCGGCTGCGCGCTGCGGTGGCACGGGAAGATTGGCAGGAAGGCGGTCGGCGCCTCGGGCAGATCCGCACCCTGGTGGGCACCAACACCGTGCTGGGTCTGGTGGTGATCGCCATCGCGGCGGGAGGCCGGTACCTGCCGGCCTGAGCCCGCACAAGGAGGCCGCCCCATGCAGCTGACGCGCTACACCGACTACTCCCTGCGGGTGCTGATGTACCTGGCCATCAACCCCGACCGGCTGGTCACCATTAGCGAGATCTCGGAGGCCTACGCGATCTCGCGCAACCATCTGGTCAAGGTGGTGCACGAGTTGGGGGCGCGCGGCTACATCCATACGCAGCGAGGGAAGCTCGGCGGCATCTCTCTGGGAGGCCCGCCGGAGGACATCAACATCGGCGATGTCGTGCGCCACACGGAAAAGACCCTGGATGTGGTCAACTGCACGGCTCCCGCCTGCCCGATCCTCAGCGCCTGCGACCTGATGTCGGTACTGTTCGAAGCCAGGGACTCGTTTCTCGCCGTACTCGACCGCTACACCCTGGCGGACATCACACGGGTGCAGCGGCAGAAAGAGTTGCGCACGCTGCTGCAGATCGGGTGAGGGCTCGCGAGAGGCTGCAGTCTCGCCTGAGCCGCTCGCTTTAGCCGGTATATCGTTCCCGCGCAACCGCAGCCGCTCACCAGCAGCCGCCGGCTTCGTCGCTCACATCCCGCGCGCCTCCCGAATGCGATCATAGGCGGCGCGGATCTCCTGGCTCTTCTCCTTGGCAATTTCCATCATCTCCTCGGGCAGCCCCTTGGCGACCAGCTTGTCGGGATGGTGCTGGTTCATGAGGCGCCGATAGGCCCGCTTCACTTCCGCGTCAGTCGCAGTGCGATTCACGCCCAGCACGGCGTAGGCGTCATGCAAGCTGCCCTGGGTCGGTGGCGCGCCGGCGGCGCGACCGGCGCCTGCGAAATGCTGTTGCGCACGCACCATGGCCACCAAACGCTCGAAGTGCTCCCTGGGAAATCCCAGCCGGGCCGAGATGTGCAGCAGCACGTCGCGCTCGGCGGTGTCCAGCTCACCGTCCGCGAGGGCCGTGTAGATCTGGATCTCGAGGAACATCTGCAGCAGTTGCCGACGGCGGTGGCACTCCCGTCGGAACTGATCCAGCGCCCCTTCCAGTGGGAAATCCTGCTGCTTGCCCTGGTTGAACAGTCCGATGGCGGCGCGCCTTTGTTCCTCGTTCAAGCGCATCTGGGCCATCACTTGGCGCGCGAGCGCGATCTCGCCTTCGGATACGCGCCCATCGGACTTGGCGACGTAGCCCATGATGGAAAAGGTCGCGGTGAAGAACGCGGTTTGGATGCGTTCGTGATCGGCTCCGGCCCCGTGCTCCAGCCGCAGGCGATCGAGCCCCCGGTCGAAGTTATGGCCCAGGACGGCGCCGAGGATGGCGCCCAATGGCCCGCCGAGCATGAATCCGAAAGCGCCCCCGACCAGCTTGCCCCACCAACCCATTCACCGTCTCCCGAACACCTGCATGGAGCGCCTATTGTCGGGCAGCGCTGCACCAATCAAAAGACCGCGGCGGCCCGAAGGCCGACGCGGTCCAATGGATCTTGCTTGTCAGCGTCGGAATTACTCGGCCGACAGGCCCGCGTAGTACGCGGCGAGGTTGGCAATGTCGGCATCGCTCAGGGGCTTGGCCATGGCGGACATGACCGGATCCTGACGCTTGCCTTCGCGGAACTCCTTCATCTGCTTGGCCAGATACTGCGCCTTCTGGCCGGCCAGATTGGGATACATCGGATTGTTGCTGATTCCCTTGGCACCGTGGCAGGCCACGCAGGTATTCGACTTCGCCTTTCCTGCGCTGGCATCGGCCGCGTGAACGGCGCCGGCGGTGCCGGCGAGAGCCAAAGCCAACAACACAGCACTCGCTTTCTTCATTGCCAATTCTCCTGTCTGGACTGAATTCCGCGTTGCGGGTTCAAACGAACGTCACTTCAATGAAAGTATCCAATCCACGATGGTTTCCACGTCCTCCTTGGGAACGCGGCCCTCGTGGGGCGGCATGGGTATCTGACCCCAGTTGCCGGCGCCGCCCTTGATGACCTTCTCCACGAGCATCGCCTTGTCGCCCTCGTCATAGCGCTCCGCCACCTCCTTGTAGGCCGGGCCCACCACCTTCTGTTCCAACTGGTGGCAGCTCGTGCAGGCGTACTTGCGCGCCATCTCCTCACCGTCCTGGGCGGTCGCCGCGCCCGAGGCCAGCATCGCACCTGTGGCAAGCAGCACTCCAATTCCGTATCGCATGTCGCTCTCCTTGTTTTTGCAGTTCATCGCCAATAGGACACAAACGCTAGAGTCTAGGCGAACCGTAGGACAGCCAAGCTGAACCGGTCCTGAACCTCGGTCCGGGCGAGCCCCCCGGTAGCGACCGTGGGATTCTGCCGCGTCGGCGACGTCAGCGGTACGTGCAAATGCACACCCGCCGCGGGGGCACCCAGTCTCCGCCTAAAACCGCCCATTTTCCAACGGAATAAATTAAACATGCAAATACGATATTTCAATAGTGCCGATTCTGCGCGCGCCCCCGGCGAAAGCCCTTGACCTTGAACCTTGCTACAAGGTCTAAACTGTGGTTCGGCCATCGCGCATCACCGCGGCAAGGCGCCGCCGGGAGGAACACACGTGACGAGTCTCACCATCGGGCAACTGGCACGCACGCTCGGAATGGGCGCTAGTACCCTTCGCTATTACGAACGAGTGGGGCTGCTGAACCCCCTCACGCGCACCGCCGCCGGATACCGGCTCTACGGCGCCGACGCCACAGCGCGGCTGCGCTTCATACGCCGGGCTCAGGACCTCGGGTTCTCCCTCGAGGAGATCGCACAGCTCCTAAGCTTGAGTACCGATCCCGGGGCCAGCGCAGGCGACGTGAAGCACATCACGCGGGAGAAGATCGCCGACATCGAGGGCCGCATTCGCGATCTGCGGCGCATGAAGGAGGCGCTGGCGGCGCTGGACGCCCGCTGCGACGGCCACGGTCCCACTGAGCACTGCCCGATCCTGGGGGCGCTGAACCAAGACGACCTCCCCGGGGAGGAGACGCAATGACCGACTGGCTGAACTTCGGCATCAAGGGAATGACCTGCGCTTCGTGCGTCAGCCGGGTGGAGCGGGCGCTGCAGCGCGCCCCCGGGGTGCGCAGCGCATCGGTGAACCTGGCCACGGAGCGGGCCCGTGTCGAAATCGACACGGGGGCGGCGGATCCGAACGTGCTCGCCGCGGCGGTGCGCGAGGCCGGTTACGAGCCGGTTCAGGCGCACCTGGACATCGGGGTGCGGGGAATGACCTGCGCCTCCTGTGTGACGCGGGTGGAACGGGCCCTCAAGAAGATTCCCGGTGTCCTGGGCGCAAGCGTCAATCTGGCCACCGAGCGCGCCAGCGTGGACTATTTCCCCGATCAGGTTACCCCGGCGGCCCTCCAGGGCGCAGTGCGCGACGCCGGCTATGAACCCCTAACCCTCGAGGGCGGCGGCACCGGCGAGGCGCGCGACAGCGAGCGCCTCGAGCTGCGCCGCGACGTGCTCATTGCCGCGTCCCTGTCCCTCCCGCTACTGCTGATCGCCATGGGGCCCATGGTATGGACAGCCATGCACGATGTCATGACCGCCCTGTGGCCCATGACCACCTGGCATTGGCTGGAGCTGGCCCTGGCCACGCCGGTGCAGTTCTACGCCGGGCGACGGTTCTACCGCCATGGCTGGGCGGAGCTGCGCCACCTCAACCCCGGCATGAGCACCCTGGTGATGCTCGGCTCCTCGGCGGCCTATTTCTACTCGGTGGTGGCCGTGGTCGCACCGGGATTGTTCCCGCCGGGCACGGCGAATGTCTATTTCGAGGCGGCGGCGGTGATCATCACCCTGATTCTCGGCGGCAAGTACCTGGAAGCCAAGGCCCGGGGACGCACCTCGGCGGCCATTCGCAAGCTCATGCAGCTGCAGGCCAAGATCGCTCGGGTGATCCGCGACGGCGAGACCGTCGAGATCCCGGTGGAAGACGTGACCAGCGGCGACCTGGTGCAGGTGCGCCCGGGCGAGCGCATCCCCGTGGACGGCGCCATCGTGGAAGGCTCCAGCTACATAGACGAGTCCATGATCACCGGGGAGCCCGTTCCGGCAGAGAAGCACGACGGCGACCCCGTGGTGGGCGGCACCGTCAACAAGACCGGCGCCTTCACCTTCCGTGCCACCAAGGTCGGCGCCGATACAGTGCTGGCGCAGATCATCCGCATGGTGGAGGAGGCCCAGGCGGCGAAACCGCCCATACAGCAGTTGGCTGACCGCATCGCCGGGATCTTCGTACCCGTCGTCCTGATCGTGGCCGCGGCGACATTCGGTATCTGGTTGGCAGTGGGACCGGCTCCGGCCCTGAGCTACGCCTTTGTCGCCGCGGTGAGCGTGCTGGTGATCGCCTGCCCGTGCGCCATGGGCCTGGCCACCCCCACCGCCATCATGGTGGGCACCGGCAAGGGCGCAGAGATGGGCGTCCTGTTCCGCCAGGGCACGGCGCTGGAGTCCCTGGCGCGGGTGGACACCGTCGTGCTGGACAAGACCGGCACCCTGACGGAGGGCCGACCGCGGCTCACGGATTATCAGCTTCGCGCTAGTGATCTGTCCGAGGACTACGTCCTCACCCTGGTCGCCGCTGCCGAAGCCCTGAGCGAGCACCCCATCGGCCAGGCCATCGCCAGCGCCGCCAAGGAGCGGGGGCTGGCGCTGCCCACGGCGCAACAGTTCCGGGCCGAGCCGGGCTACGGACTGGAGGCGCTGGTTGACGGCCACCGAGTCCAGGTGGGTGCTGCCCGTTACCTCGAACGCCTGGGTATCGACATCGCACCCGTGCAGGCGCAGGTGGACGGCTGGACAGGGGCGGCCAAGACGCCGGTGTATGCCGCAGTCGACGGGCGCCTGGCTGCGGCGCTCGCCGTGGCCGACCCGGTCAAGGTGGGCAGCCGCGCCGCGGTCGAGCACCTGCACGGGCTCGGCATGCAGGTGGCGATGCTCACCGGCGACGAGCAGCGCACCGCCGAGGCCATTGCCCGGGAGTTGGGCATCGATCAGGTGTTCGCCAAGGTGCTGCCGGATCAGAAGGCCCACCGCGTGCGGGCGCTGCAGGACAAAGGCCGCCGGGTGGCATTCGTTGGCGACGGCATCAATGATGCCCCGGCCCTGGCCCAGGCGGATGTGGGGGTCGCCATCGGCACCGGCACCGACATCGCTATCGAGGCCGGTGACGTGATCCTGATGTCGGGCGACGTGCGCGCACTGGTCAATGCAGTGGACCTTTCGCGGCGCACGTTGCGCACCATCCGGCTCAACTTCTTCTGGGCGTACGCCTACAACATCGCGCTCATCCCGGTGGCGGCCGGCGCCCTGTTTCCGCTGTTCCACCTGCTGCTGCACCCGATTCTGGCGGCGGCGGCCATGAGCGTGTCGAGCCTGTTCGTGGTCAGCAACAGCCTGCGACTGCGCCGCTTCCGGTCCCGCCTGGCAACCACGGGCGAACGCCCTTCGCGCGGCGCCACGCTCGCGACCGCACACCCGGAGTGACCCCCGTCGTCAAGGAGACCAAGACATGCTGAAGACCGTTCTGAACATCACCGGCATGACCTGCGGCCACTGCGTCAGCGCCGTCACTAAGGCACTGCAGCAGGTGCCTGGAGTCGAGCGGGTCGATGTGGCCCTGCAGCCCGGGCAGGCGGTGGTGTACGGTGACGCCGACCAGCAGGCCCTGATCCAGGCTGTAAAGGAGGAAGGTTACGAAGCGGCGCCGGCGGCCTGACGACACGCCGAGTGACGGGCGGCTCCGACATGGCGCGACGGCGGCGCACCAGAAGGCGTACCGGCGGCTCGCCGGTAGCGAGCCGCCGTTGGGGTGCGATGCCGCGGGGGCGCGGGCGGCTTTCGCCGCGCCGCAGCGGCCCGATCGCTATGCGGCGCCGATAGCGTCGCGGACTTTCTCCAGGCGGCTTCGCACCTCGGCGCCGAGAGTCTCCAGCTCGGAGCGCTGCACCAAACCGAGCACGGCCGCCGGATCCATGAAGCCGACAATCACCGAGCCATCCTCCTGTTCCCGCACGATCACGTTGCAGGGCAGCAGCAGCCCGATGTCCGGCTCCGCGTCCAGCGCCTGATTCGCCAGCCCCGGGTTGCAGGCGCCGAGGATCTTGTAGGGACGCTTGTCCACGTCCAACTTCTTCTTCAGGGTTGCCTTGACGTCGATCTCGGTCAGCACACCGAAGCCTTCCTTCTGCAGCTCCTCCGTCACCTTCTCCACCGTCTCGTCGAAGCCCTTCGACACCTGCACGGAAAATCCATAGGCAGACATACTCACTCCTCGATTGGTTGACCCGGCGCGCGGCGCCGGTCACTCGTTGCTCAAATCCCGTCGCTTGTGCTCGAACTCGTCCTTGTCGATCTCTCCTCGCGCATAGCGCTCCTTGAGAATATCCAGTGCCGCCTTCTCTCGCTGGCGACCATTGCCGCTGGCGGACCAGAAGCGAAACAGGCCGACGATGGCGACCAGAACCAGAACCCAGAACAGCACGCCAAACACCCAGTGCCCGAACCCGAATCCCCATTGCCAGCCATCACCATGCATGTGTAGCTACCCCTCGAAGGTCGTGCCACTCCCGCTGCGGTGCGGCTACCCGGTCGGCCGGATCACGCCAGCGAGTGGCACCGGGCACGGCAACCGCAAAGCCCGTACGGCCACCTGCCGCCCCTGGGTCCGGCCGAGTGCCGGACGCCGACCAACTACTGCTGCCGCATCATGCCAGGACCCATTCCTCGCCCCGGCGTCGCCCCGGATCCCGGACCCATCGGCCCGCCCCGGCCACTGCCCAGCTGCTGCTTCTGCTCGTCGGTCAACACATCCTGCATGCGGTTCCTGGCCTGCACATGGGCTTCAACCATTTCCCGCTGCACCTGTGCGATTTCGCTGTAGGCTTGCCCAACTTCCTCGGGCTTCGGCTGATCCTGGTTCGCGAGACTCTGCAGTTGCTGCTGCTTCTGCATCAACTGTTCGGCGAGCCCAGCGTGTTTCTGCTGGAGCTCCGCGGTGATCTTCTGCAACTGCTCGCGCTGCTCCTCCGAAAGCTGAATGCCGCCGGCCGATCCAGTGCCGTAGCCGCCCATTATCCCGGGACCCATCATCATACCCGGGCCGTAGCCGCCCATGCCCTGGCCCATCATTCCCGGTCCCATCATCATACCGGGGCCGTAACCGCCCATGCCCTGGCCCATCATCCCGGGGCATCTCAGCATGCCGGAGCCGTAACCGCCCATGCCCTGGCCCATCATTCCCGGGCCCATCATCATGCCGGGGCCGTAACCGCCCATGCCCTGGCCCATCATTCCCGGGCCCATCATCATGCCGGGGCCGTAACCGCCCATGCCCTGGCCCATCATCCCGGGGCCCATCGTCATGCCGGGGCCGTAACCGCCCATCCCCGGGCCCATCATCCCGGGGCCCATCGTCATGCCGGGGCCGTAACCGCCCATCCCCGGGCCCATCATTCCCGGACCCATCATTCCCGGACCCATCATTCCCGGACCCATCATTCCCGGACCCATCATACCGGGACCCATCATACCGGGACCCCAGCCGTCCTGGCCCATCATCATTCCCGGGCCGTAGCCGTACTCCCCCGGCTCCGCCCGTTCGCCGGCCGCCGCACCTGCAGCCGAACAGAGCAGAACGATTCCGCTCAAGCCAGCGACAATCCCCCTTGTCTCCAACATGGTGTTTCCTCCTGTGTCGATGCATTGCTCTCGAGCGGAATCCGCCGAGATCACTTCGGTCGAGCAGCGGGGGCCTCGAGACGATATCGTCGCGCCGCCGGCACACCGCGTACAGCACCGTCTCCACCAAGCCCTACGCCGTCGCCCAAGGCAGTACTGGCCGCGGCCACAAGTCAGCATGGCGGTGGCAAATGCTGCCGAGAAGCCAAGCCCCCCATGGGTTCCCTGGCCACGGGCCACGGAATTCCAGAGTGGCGTGGCGGGCTGCATTAAGAGGTCCAACGTGAGCCGCAACACCGACACTAGCGGGTGTGTGCGGCGCACAGGTCAAGGGTGCTGCGCCAGGTGACGCCGTGGACCTCCGTCGCAGTCATAGCGCCGCTCGGCGAAATGCAAGCCGCGAGCGACCGTGGTTTATTCCACACGGTGCCTTCGCCTTTGTGCGGTGCTGGCCGGTGGGAGCCCCGCAGGCGACATCCGCGCCTGCGGTTTCGCCAGCGCAGTCGGACTCCGCGTCAGCGAAGCACGGCGGCCGCCGTCAGACTCCCCGCCGCCGCGCCGTCAAGCCGATTGCCGCCAGCAGCAGGGCGACCACCACAGTGGCGACAATCATCCAGAGCGGCAGATAGAACGTGGTATAGACTTCCCAGCCCAGCAGGCGCAGCAGTTCGGAGAACGCGGTGGCGGAGCCGGTCAAGTGGCCCCCCAATGTTCCGGTCACGGCCAGCAACCCCGACCCCAGTGCTGCCAGCAACAGCATGAGCCAACGGCGTCCGCCCTGCCATACCGCCTCACCGCCCCATTGGCGCAGTGCCGCCACCAACGCCCAGTACGTCAGCGTCCAGGTGGCCGCAAGGATGTGGTTGCGTCCCATCGGCGTATAGGTCACGGCATCGAGACTCCACACCAGCAGGCCGGAGCCGTAGGCAAGCAGCCCCATGACAATACCGAGCCACAGGATCGGCGCCAGCACCCGATCCGCGGCCATGGCGAAGCGCCCCGTAGAAAATGTGCGGATAAGCACGATGATGGCGCCCGTGGTCCAGAGCGCCAGCGGGAAGTGCACGAGCATGTGATGGTAAGCCTCCACTTCGTTCACCTCCCATCGGACTGCGAAACTCGGATCAACGCGACGCCGAATCCGATGATGAGAAGGACGCCGGCGATCGTCGTCCAGATCCAGTTCCGGATGATGGCGTCGTTGAACTCGATCTCCACGCCGTAATGGGCCAACTGCTCCGGGGTGTGGCGCGCACGCACGGGCACACCCTCGGCCATGCGTTCGGCACCGGCGTGCCGGTGACTGGTGAGCAGCGGCCACCCCACCTGCCCTGGGTAGAACAAGGTGATAACGTGCCAGGGTTGATCCCAGGAAGGCGACGCCCCCTCGAAGCGGACCGCCCGGATGTCGGCGTCGCGCTCGAGACCGACGGTGGTCGGCAATGAGACATAATGCCAGCGCGATCCGGTGGCGTTGCTGTGCACAGCGAATCCGACCGAATAGATGCGCTTGTGCGCGAACGCCTTGTCGTCCGCAGGATTCCCCGTGTCCATGGCGCGCACCAGCGTGACGTCCCAATAGCCATCCTCCCAGTGGCCCTCGCCGGCGACATCGATATCGGCGTGAGAACCGTTACCAGGTCGCAGGGCACGCCGGGGAATGGTATCTCCCTCCTGCCATGAATGGTCCGGATCGAAAGGCACGGCAGTGTCCTCGCGCAGGTAGTACACGTCGTCGAAACCGAGGCGGTTCGATTCGATGTCCTCCCAGCGCAAGGCGCGCGCGCCCGCCGCAGCGGGATCGAACATCAGCTTGGGCCGCTTGTTCTCCGCATCCCAATTGGTGAAGTACACCCCCTCGCCCTGGTCCCCATAGCGGAAATCCGACACGTACTGGTCATCGGATTTGGCGATGGGATTGGAGCGATGCGCGCGCCAGTGCCAGAAGTCCAGGAAATAGCCCGCGTCACGCAGCGCCGCCAGTTCCTGCTCGGACACCACCGACGCCCAATCCGCCGGGTCGCTCCGGGTGGCCGGCAGGAACTTGCGAACGTCCTCCTTGCCCTTGGCCTTGCCAAGGTACGGATGCGCCTTCACCGCTTCCTTGGTCGCCTCATTGGTGAAGAATCGCATGTGGTCGCCTACCGTGGCGAAACCGCCATAGCGGTCGAACTCCGGCACCCGACCATCGTCCACCAGCATGGCCACGCGATCCTCATAGATGCCCTGGGGCTGCGGCCCGACCGTACTGTTGCCGATGCGCTTCCACTCGCCGCCTTCAAAGCGGAGCATGTCATGGTAAATGTGCGGCCGTTCCGTAGGCCATCGATAGCGGAAGAACACACGCTCGCCGTCGTAGGCGGCCTTGACCTGCAGTGGCATGGTGAGGTTGTTCGGGATGTAGATATTGCGGTCCGGATCGTTGTGGATGACTCCAGTGCCGTGCGCCAGCCAAGCCACGAGAAGCGTTCCCATGAACGCGGCCGTTGCGCCCCAGAGTCGGATGGTGGGCATTGAAAGCCTCCTAGTGGCGTCGAGACCCTCTCCCGCGCATGTTCCCCACGAACGGGAGCCGCTTCATCCCCCGGACCGAGAGTGCTCGGCGACAGCCGCATCGACCACCCTCTCGAAGCCGCCTGCATCCTCGAAAACGCGCGAGCGTGCGCGCTCGAGAGCCTGATAACAGGCCTTCCGGATAACTCCCGGTGCCGGGCATGCGGCTTATCGGGTGCATCGCTGGCCAGGCTTCGCGACACTGACGGCCTACGGATCCTGCCAGTAATCCTAGCGGCTATACCCAGCGCACAGGTCAAGAGTCCGGCTGGCCCCGTCCCCGCAGGAACCCGCGCAAAGCGGGTTGCCACAGTGGATGCTTCCCCAGCATTCGACGGCGGTCTCCATTCGCTGTTGCATGGCAGTAAGCTCGGCGAGCTTCCGCCGATTGCGGGCGATGTTGCGCTCGAGGCCGGCGCGCACGCGCGCGCAGTCGGCGCCGTCCTCGAGCAGCCGTCTGATTTCGGACAGCGAGAAACCCAACGCCTGAAGTTTCTGGATCCGGTCCAAACGCCACAGGTCGCCGCGACCGAAAAGCTGGTAGCCGTTTTCCGGGTTGCGTTGCGGCTGCAGCAGGCGAATGCGCGAATAGTAGCGCACCACGTGGGCTTCGACGCCGGCCCGTTTGGCAAGTTCGTTGACGAGCATATCTGGTCTCCTCGAAATGCAGATCGCTTAACCCGACGCGCAGCGGCGCGTCAGCGCACCGAGCGGCAGGCGCACGTCCGTTCAGGAGCAGGGCTAGATCCGAAGACGGAGGGTGGAGAGATACACCGGTTCGGGAGGCGCGCGGCCGCGTTGAACCTCCGGTGCAGTGTCGGCGCGCGGCGACGAATCGTAGAGCAGGAACAGTACGGCGCTAAGCGGGGTACGCTCAGCCTCGTAGGCCTTGGTATCCGAGGCCGTAATTGCAATCGCAAGCGGATTGAAAAGGTCGAGAGGTTGCGCGCAATGCCGGTGCTGCCGATCCGGCAATTCGTCGGCGTGATCGGCGTGATTGTTCGGGTGCACGATTTCGGCCGGGTGCTCGTGGGGAACCACAGACGCGATCGCCTCACAGCAGGGCTGCAGATAGGTCAGTGCCAGGAAGCTCACCCACAAGGTCAACACCCAGGGGGACACGCGCCGGACCATGGGGCGCTTACGTCGCGCGTTGAGGGGCAAGCTGACTGGCATCTCAAGGAATCTGTCGCGTCTCTCGCGTCGCGCCGCTGGACGGTACGGTCGGTGTGGCTCCACCGTATCGCTCATCGACTGATCGATACATTGATCTGGATCAGGTCGTCTCCACCGAAAAAATTCCGACACGGCTGCCGGGGAGACAAGCGCCGCCGGGCGGACCTGCGTGTATCTTCGTCGTTGAGTGTAGCCCAGCACGAAGCGCTTCTGTCCGATCCAAGGTTCGGGCACGTCAAACTCCGGGCGCCTCCACCGGAGGGATCAGCCGCGCTTGCCAGCCCGGGCGTCCATCTCCTCCCACGCCTGATACAGTTCCTGCGGCCATTGGGACTGGAACCAGTAGATGATGGCGTCGATCTGTTCCGGCGACAGCCGGTCTTTCCACGGCGGCATGCTGCCGCCGATGCGTTGGGTCCCGAAGGCGATGGTCTGGCGCAGCGCCGGCATGGGGTGGTGCCAGGCATGGCCGGTGCCATTGAGGGGGGGCGGCGGATACTTGCCGTCGGGCCCGGGCTTCTGCCACTCCGGCGCGCCCTGTCCGTTGTCGCCGTGGCACTGCGCACAGTGCTGCGTGAACAACTCTCGGCCGGCGCGCAAGGTCTGCTCATCAGCGACCGGATGGGTGCCGAGCGGCGCACCGGCGCCATCGCCGGGGCGTGACCCGGCGGCCTCGGAAGACCCTGCCCCGCGCTCGGTCGGAGGCTCCTGCTCACCACATGCTGCCAGCAACGCCAGCAGTCCGACGATCAAGACACGTGTGCCCATCGTTTCCAACCTCTTGAGAAAGACCCTCTACCGACGGCGGATCGGCGGACAACCGTTCCGGCTCGGCGCCCAGTTAACACCTTACCGGGTCCATGCACCAAACCGGTAGCCCGAACCCTGCTGCGGCGCCCGGCACTCACCCAAGGCGTCACCGGGAAGCCGCTCGGCCGACCAATGCGCTCGCCCTTAGTGTCGCACCGGATTCCCGCCAGCCCCCGGCACGTGACCGAACTGCAACAATCCCTTTGCCTCGTCCAGCACATAGCGCTTGAACGCTTCGGCCACGGGCGAGAGCCGCTTCCCGCGGCGGTGCACGACGTACCAGTGGCGCGGAATCGGAAACGATTCCACATCGAGCACGATCAGCCTGCGGGTCTCCAGCTCCAGGGCCAGAGTGTGCAGGGACACGATACCCAACCCGAGGCCTGCCTCCACCGACTGCTTGATGGCCTCGTTAGAGGTCATCTCCATACCGGTGGTGATGCGCACGCCCCGGTCGCTGAAGTAGCGCTCCATGGCGATCCGGGTGCCCGAACCCGCCTCGCGCACCACGAAGGGCTCGTCCTGGAGGCGCGCGAGGGGAATCGGCTGGGCCCGCACCAGGGGATGGTCCGGCGGGGCGATGACCACCAGGGGGTTTTCCATGAACGCCTCGGCGGTCAGGTCCATGGACTCGGGGGGCTTACCCATGATCACCAGGTCGCGGTCGTTCTGCTCCAGCTGGCGCAGCAGCATCTCGCGGTTGGTGACGTCCAGGCTGAAGGTGATCGAGGGGTTGGCCTTGGCGAAGGCTGCCAGCAAGCGGGTGCCAAAATAGTTGGCGGTGCTGGCCACGGAAATGGCCAGGTGCCCCCCCCGCAAGCCCTTCAGGGCCTCCATGACCTCGGCGGCCTCATCGAGAAGCTGGCCGATGGAACGGCTATATTGATGCATCTCCTGTCCGGCTTGGGTCAAATACACTTTTTTTCCGAGCTGCTCAAATAGAGGCAACCCAATCGAACCTTCTAACTGCTTGATCTGCATGGATACTGCTGGCTGGCTCAGATGAAGCTCCTCCGCCGCCCGAGTAAAGTTCAGGTGACGAGCGACGGCTTCGAACACGCGCAGCTGACGTAGGGTGAGGTGCATTGGCGGGAGTATAATCAGCGGTACCTTATGGTATCAATCATTATTATTTAGTTCACTTTATCGTCGGCGCCACTATACTGCTGTCCCCACGCACCGGAGTACGAGCCACCGGTCCACGTACCCTTAAACGGAGCTGCGCCCTGAATTTCGGACCGTCGAGGCGCGGGCATCCAAGCGACAACTCAGGCTAGGAGGAGACTGCTCATGGCAGCGAAAAGTTACAGCGCGGGCGTGAAGGAATACCGCGAGACCTATTGGATGCCGGAGTACAATCCGGCCGCGACTGACATCCTGGCCTGCTTCAAGATCACTCCGCAGGCTGGGGTTCCCCGCGAGGAGGCCGCCGCCGCCGTGGCCGCCGAATCCTCCACTGGCACCTGGACCACGGTGTGGACCGACCTGCTCACTGACCTGGACTACTACAAGGGCCGGGCCTACGCCATCGAGGACGTGCCCGGCGACGACGAGTCCTTCTACGCCTTCATCGCCTACCCCATCGACCTGTTCGAAGAGGGCTCGGTGGTCAACGTGTTCACCTCTCTGGTGGGGAACGTCTTCGGCTTCAAAGCCCTGCGCCACCTGCGCCTGGAAGACGTGCGTTTCCCCATCGCTTACGTCAAGACCTGCGGCGGCCCCCCGAACGGCATCCAGGTCGAGCGCGACATCATGAACAAGTACGGCCGTCCGCTGCTCGGCTGCACCATCAAGCCCAAGCTCGGTCTGTCGGCCAAGAACTACGGCCGCGCCGTGTACGAGTGCCTGCGCGGCGGTCTGGATTTCACCAAGGACGACGAGAACATCAACTCCCAGCCCTTCATGCGCTGGCGCCAGCGGTTCGACTTCGTCATGGAGGCCATCCACAAGGCCGAGGCCGAGACCGGCGAGCGCAAGGGTCACTACCTGAACGTCACCGCCCCGACTCCGGAAGAAATGTACAAGCGCGCCGAGCACGCCAAGGAACTCGGTGCTCCCATCATTATGCATGACTACCTGACCGGCGGCTTCTGCGCCAACACCGGGCTGGCCAACTGGTGCCGTGACAACGGCCTGCTGCTGCACATTCACCGCGCCATGCACGCGGTGCTCGATCGCCATCCCAAGCACGGCATCCACTTCCGCGTCCTGGCCAAGGCGCTGCGCCTGTCCGGCGGCGACCACCTGCACTCCGGCACGGTGGTCGGCAAGCTCGAGGGCGATCGTGGCGCAACTCTCGGCTGGATCGACATCATGCGCGACTCCTTCATCAAGGAGGATCGCAGCCGCGGCATCTTCTTCGATCAGGACTGGGGTTCCATGCCCGGCGTTTTCCCGGTGGCGTCCGGCGGCATCCACGTGTGGCACATGCCGGCATTGACCACGATCTTCGGCGATGACTCCGTGCTGCAGTTCGGCGGCGGCACCCTGGGTCACCCCTGGGGCAATGCGGCCGGCGCCGCGGCCAACCGCGTGGCGCTGGAAGCCTGCGTCGAGGCCCGCAACCAGGGCCGCGCCCTGGAGAAGGAAGGCAAGGAAATTCTCACCGCCGCGGCTAAGCACAGCCCCGAGCTCAAGGCCGCCATGGAGACCTGGAAGGAAATCAAGTTCGAGTTCGACACCATCGACAAGCTCGACGTGGCCCATAAGTAGCGAGTCGCGAGGTGCTAGTGGCGAGAAAAGACTTTTCCTAGCTACTCGCCACTAGCCACTCGCTACTCCGCCCCCACGGCGGAGGCCCTCGGGAAGCACGAATTCGAATCGGAACAGACAACGTTGGAGTAAGCACCATGAGCGAAATGCACGACTACGAGTCCAGCCTCAGCGATCCGTCCAGCCGCAAGTTCGAGACCTTCTCGTACCTGCCGGAGATGGACAAGGACGGCATCCGCAAGCAGGTGGAGTACATCGTCAGCAAGGGGTGGAACCCGGCCGTCGAGCACACCGAGCCGGAGAACGCGTTCGACCACTACTGGTACATGTGGAAGCTGCCCATGTTCGGCGAGACCGACGTGGACCGGATCCTTGCCGAAGCTGACGCGTGTCACAAGGCGCACCCCACACACCACGTGCGTCTGATCGGCTATGACAACTACGCCCAGTCCCAGGGCGCCTCGATGGTGATCTTCCGCGGTCCGATGAAGGCCTGAATGCACATTTAGCGCTACGGCATCAGCCGGACGAACAGCCTCTGTCCGGCGAACGGACAGAGGCTTTTTTATTCGCATTCGCAGAGAAAACAGGAAAGATCAGACAGCAAAGCCCGAACGCGCGTCGGTCCGAATTGGGACTTTCTGCCCTTTCTTCTTTTCTCTCCTCGAAGAGGACTCGAAACATGTCCGCGAACATCGAGCAGTACACCGTCAAGCAGGAACCCTACTACCGTCCGGTGCACGACGAGGTGAGCCTGTACGAGGCCGCCTACGGTGCGCGTATGCCCGTCATGCTCAAAGGCCCCACCGGGTGCGGCAAGTCGCGCTTCGTCGAGTACATGGCCTTCAAGCTGCGGCGCCCTTTGATCACCGTCGCCTGCAATGAGGACATGACCGCTTCCGACCTCATCGGCCGCTTCCTGTTGGACAAGGACGGCACCGTCTGGCAGGACGGTCCGCTGACCACCGCCGCGCGCATCGGCGCCATCTGCTACCTCGACGAGGTGGTGGAGGCGCGCCAGGACACCACGGTGGTGATCCACCCGCTGACGGACCATCGTCGCACCCTTCCGCTGGACAAGAAGGGCGAGCTCATCGAGGCCCACAAGGACTTCCAGCTGGTGATCTCCTACAATCCCGGCTACCAGAGCCTGATGAAGGACCTGAAACAGTCCACCAAGCAGCGCTTCGCAGCGCTGGACTTCGATTACCCCGAGGCTGAAGTGGAAGCCCAGATTGTTGCCCATGAGAGCGGCATCGACGAGTCCACCGCCCAAAAGCTGGTGCAGATCGCGCAGCGTTCCCGCAACCTGAAAGGACACGGCCTGGACGAAGGTATGTCCACCCGCCTGCTGGTGTACGCAGGCCAGCTCATCGCCAAGGGGATCGACCCGGCGGCCGCCTGCGGCATGACCCTGGTGCGCCCGCTCACCGACGACCCCGACATGCGCGACACGCTGGATGCCGCGGTCAGTACGTTTTTCGGGTGAAGGATGACAACTTAACGCAGAGACGCAGAGGGCGCGGATGAGAATTGGATCGCCGTGATACGGAATGGCCTCATCAGCGAAGCTGTGCGACTAGCCGGCGCTGTCTTTCGTAGCACCAATCCTGCGCACGAATTGCCTATGATCATTCTCTGCGATCTCGGCGCCTCTGCCCCTCTTCGTTGAAAAGGTTTTCGCCCGTGGACAGCACCGCCATAGACCGCCTGCGCGAAGACATCGTCTTCGAGTCCACGCTGCGCGGGCAGCGGCTGAAGTTTCATTCCACCTGGGGGTTGTTTTCGCCGCGGGAAGTGGATGAGGGTTCCCGGCTGCTGCTGGAGCATGTGGCGGTGAATTCAGGCGATGACTGCCTGGATCTGGGCTGCGGATACGGACCCATCGGGTTAACCTTGGCGCGGCTTGGGCCGCAAGGACGCACACTGCTGGTGGACAAGGATTTCGTTGCCGTGGAGCTCGCCGAAAAGAACGCGCGCCTGAACGGCATCGGCAACGCCGAGTCGATGCTGAGCAACGGCTTCGCTCACATCCCACGCGATCGGCGCTTCGACCTGGTGGCCTCCAACGTCCCCGCCAAAGTGGGCAAGGAATTGCTGCAGATCCTGCTGCACGACGCCCGCAGCCGGTTGAAGCCCGGCGGACGCCTGTACGTCGTCACCGTGACCGGTCTGCGCCGGTTCATCGAGCGGCACTGCAAAGATGTGTTCGGCAACTACGAGAAGCTGAAACAGGGCAAGCACTATACAGTGGCGCTCGCGGCCCGTACGGGTTGAGCGCGACCCATGAGGGAAACGCCATGACAGTGAACCTCGAAGAATACCGCGAGTGCCTGGAGAAGGCATCGCCGCACGTCAAGGATGTCCTGGAATCCACATTCCACGAGGCCTCCCGGGTCATGTCGGCTGCGGGGCTGCACCAATACATGGAAGGCGGCAAGGGGCTGTGCGCGCTAGGGCGGGGATCCGATCTGGTGGTGTCCTACCTGGAGCAGATGCCGGCCGTGGCCAAGGAGGTGGGGGAGGACGTGATCGCCGACTGCGTGGGCGCGGCCATGAAGCTGTCCTCCATGACCTCCGGCGAGGTCATCGCTCTGCTGTTCGGCAGCCTCCCGACCGCAGCGCGGCGCCTGGGCGACGCCGAGCTGCTGCGCCAGTACCTTCAACTCATCCATCAGCTTTCGGCCAAGGCGCCCCGCGGCCTGCGGCCCATGCTTCAGCACATCGACGAGCTGCTCACCAAGCTTACGCTGGGCGGGTTGCGGCGCTGGGCGACCTTTGGCGCGGAAGCCTACCGGCGCGACCATAACAACCTGGTCAAGTACTTCAACCTGCAGACCCAAGACAGCCTGAAGGTACTGCAACGGGAACGGCGCGGGACGCTCTTCGTGGACGTGCAGCGCAAGCTGAACTTTTACCTGCGCGCGTTTTGGGCCCGCGACTTCTTTCTGAGACCCGCTGCCGCCGACGTGGCCGGCTTCCGTCCCTTCATCGAAGCGCACATCGTGCATCTCCCCGACGCCGTGGACCCCATCGCTGGATTGAGCGGTCTCGACATTTATCGGGCCACCGCGGCCCATGCGGCAGCACACCTGTGCTATTCCACCTCCGCCCTTGACGCCCAGGAGCTGAACCCGGCGCAGATGTTTTTTATCGGCCTGCTGGAGGATGCGCGGGTGGAGTACTGCGCCGCTCAGGAGTTTCCCGGGCTGCGGCGGCTGTGGCAGGCGCTGCTGGATCTGGAATACGAGGAGCCGCTCGAGCACAGGACCGCCGAGGCCCTGGAGCACTTCGCCCGCATGCTCAGCAATCCGGCGCTGCGCACAGACGACGAGGCCATCGACCGACTGGCACAGAAGTTTCACGCGAACATCGAGGAAAACAAGCGCAATAATCAGTTCTCTTGGCATATGGGGCTGGAGCTGTTCAACGTGTTCGCCAGCCGGCGGGACGTGCCCAGTCTGCGCATCCTGGAATCCATGCGCATCCCTTATCGGGACGACAACCGCATCGTGTGGAACTTCGCGGAGCTGAGCTGGGACGCGGGCGCGGATTACATACCCGCCAGCCAGCGCCAAGTGCGTAAGACCGTCTCGGTGATGGAGATGGTCAACGAGCTGGACTGCGAACTGGCCGGGGACGACGCCCAGGAGATCTGGCGTCTGGAGACACCCTTCTGGCTCGATCAGGAGGGCCGCACCATCAACGAGCTGGAGGGTAAGGAACCGGTCTCCGACCCATTCCACTATCAAGAATGGGATTATCAGGTGCAGCTGCACCGCCCCGATTGGGCAACGGTGTACGAGCGTCGCCAGCCAAAGGGCGACCCGGAGGACATCGACCGGATTCTCACCGAGTACCGTCCCATCAGCCATCGGATTCGGCAGATCATCGACTTGCTTCAGCCCGAGGGCGTGGTGCGTGAACGCAGGATGGAGGACGGTGACGAGATCGACCTCAATGCCGCCATCGACGCCATGGTCGCAATCCGCATGGGCCACCAGCCGGACCCGCGGATCTCGATGCGCAACGTGATCAAGAGCCGGGACCTGGCCGTGCTGATCCTCTTGGATCTGTCGGAGTCCACCAACGAGGCCCTCGAGGGATCGGAGAAGACGGTCCTGGAGCTGACCCGCGAGGCCTGCGCACTGATGGCCACGGCGATCAACGGTATCGGCGATCCGTTCGCCATCCACGGCTTCGCCTCCGACGGCCGCCATGATGTGCAGTACTACCGCTTCAAGGACTTCAAACAGAAGTTCGACGATGAGGCCAAGAGCCGACTCGCCGGGATGCAGGGCGGTCTGTCCACCCGCATGGGGGCGGCCATGCGCCACGCCGGCGAGCACCTGCTGCGCCAACCCGAACGGCGCAAACTGCTGCTTCTGGTAAGCGACGGTGAACCGGCGGACATCGATGAGCGCGATCCCCAGCACCTGCGCCACGATACAAAGAAGGCCGTGGAGGAACTCTATACGAAGGGCGTGCTCACCTACTGCCTGACCCTGGATGCCGACGCCGATAGCTACGTGAAGCGTATCTTCGGCGCCAACAACTACACCGTCGTGGACCACGTCGATCGGCTGCCGGAAAAGCTGCCCGTGCTGTTCGCGACGCTGACTTCCTGATGCGTCGCGTGGACAGTCCGCGTCCCCTCGCCCATACTGCGATCAATGGTCGAGAACCGGGAGGCCGGTGCATGGCATCACGCCTGGACGATCTGCCCCGCTACAGCACGCGCGAACGGGAATTGCAAGCGGACACGTACAATCAGGTGCGCCTCGCTCTGCGGCGCCTGGGCAGCCCTCTGCGCTTTTCGCTTCCCCGCCTTCGCTCTCTGGTGATCGTGCTGGAGCACGACGCCTGGGTCTGCGTGGACGCCAATCTCAACGACTATCCGATCCTGGCCTGGCTGGATTTCGATGCCGCGGGCCGCACGGCGCTGCATACTCCGATCCCCTGCAAGGTGTACAGCTATCACGCCCAGGCAGGACTGGTGGAACAGCAGGTGCTGGATCAGATCCGCCAGGTACTTGCCGAGCGCCTGCGCACTCAGATCTCTTCCAGACCGTGATCCGCCGCACGCGCGCCGTTATAATCCCAAGTCACTCAAGCCCCAAGAAGGTCTCTGCGGATGAACGCTGCACCCGAGGTTCTCTATCAGTCCGAAATCGCCAGCCTCCCGCTGCTCCATCGCGGGAAGGTGCGCGACATCTACGGTGTGGGAGACGATCATATGCTCATCGTGACCACCGACCGTCTGTCGGCGTTCGACGTGATCCTCCCGGACCCCATCCCCGGAAAGGGGCGGGTCCTCACCACGCTGTCCAATTTCTGGTTTTCGCGCATGGCACCGCTGGTGGCCAATCACGGTTCCCACCTGCCGCTCGCGCAGGTGCTTCCCGACACGGCCGAGCGGACGCAGGTCGAGGGTCGTGCCGTGGTGGTGCGCCGACTCAAGCCGCTGCCAATCGAAGCCATCGTGCGCGGATACATCATCGGCTCCGGCTGGAAGGACTACTGCAAGAGCGGCGCCGTCGGCGGGATCTCTCTTCCCGCCGGGCTACAGATGGCCGACCGTTTGCCCGAGCCCATCTATACGCCGTCTACGAAGGCCGGTGCCGGTGAACACGACGAGAACATCGATTTCGAGCGCACCCGTGCCCTGATCGGGGATACCCTTGCCGCCCAGGTGCGGGACGTCAGCTTGACGCTCTACAAGGACGCCGCCGCCTACGCCCTGGAGCGAGGCATCATCATCGCCGACACTAAGTTCGAGTTCGGCGTCGACGCCGACAACCGGCTGACGCTCATCGACGAGGCGCTCACGCCAGATTCGTCGCGCTTCTGGCCCGCGGACCAGTACAAGCCCGGCAGCAGCCCGCCGAGCTTCGACAAGCAGTACGTGCGCGATTACCTGGAAACCCTGGACTGGGACAAAAAGGCCCCCGGCCCCAAGCTCCCCCCCGAGGTGATCGAAAAGACGTCCGAAAAGTACAACGAAGCCCTGCGGCGGTTGACGGAATAACGACAAGACCTCAACGCGGAGGCGCAGAGGTGCCGAGACGGATTCGGGCTGGCGATTTCGGCGCGCCAATGAGCGCCCCGGACACATGGCAGCCTCTGTCGGCGCCGGCACTCAACACGCTTCATTCTGAAGAAACTCTGCGTTCTTTGCGCCTCTGCGTTTGATTTTTCTGCCGCCTACCCGACCACCCGCCGCCAGTAGCGCGGGCTCCAGTAGTAGAGCTCGGTGGTGTCTTCCGGATAGGACTCGGCGTAGGGGATACCCCGCTGGGGCTCTTCGATGTTGTCGCGGTCCGGGTTCACCGGCCGCCAGTCCTCGGCGCGCTGCTCCCCGGGCACCGGGTCACGGGCGACGGCCACATTGCGCCGTTCCGCCGCCCCGAACTGGGCGTAATTGCGCTGGGCGTCGGTTAGGGAGACGTGATTGGCTGCGCCGGGCATTTCCACGAAACGCAACTGCGACAGATCGTCCTCCCAGCCGCAGATGGGGCACACCTCATGATACCCCGGCGGCAGTCGGTTCACCCGGTAGCCGCAGCAGGGGCAGGGATACCTGAGCGCAGTCTCAAACATGCTCCGCCTCCGTGTCGCTGCTCCCACTCTAGCCCACGCTGTCCGGATGCGAAACCTGACGCTGGATCCGACGGCTCCGGGATCAACGCGGAGCAATAGGAGTTTATCGTGGACCGTGTGTCCTCCCATCATTGCGGCCCGGTCCGTAGGTGAGGGGCCACATTCCGCGATTAAATTCCTCTCTGCGTCCTCCGTGCCTCCGCATTCTCTGCGTTATTTGCAGCGACAAAAAGAAAAGGGCAGACCGAGGTCTGCCCTTCTGAAGCCGTGCTGGGATTCGCGGATCAGTTGACCTTGGGGTCCAGCTCGCCGCTCTCGTAACGCGTCACCATGCCGTCCAAGGACACCGGCTTGATCTTTGAAGCATTGCCGGCGGTGCCGAAGGACTCGTAGCGGGCCTTGCAGATGTCCTTCATGGCCTTGGTGGAGGCGATCAGCCACTTGCGAGGATCGAACTCCTTCTTGTTCTCGGCCAGAAACTTGCGCACGGCACCCGTGGAGGCCATGCGCAGGTCGGTGTCGATGTTGACCTTGCGCACGCCGTTTTTGATGCCCTCGACAATTTCCTCGACCGGCACACCGTAGGTCTCGCCCATGTCGCCACCGTAGGTATTGATGATTTTCAGCCAGTCCTGGGGCACCGAGGACGAGCCGTGCATCACCAGGTGGGTATCGGGAATGCGGGAGTGGATTTCCTTGATCCGCTCGATGGCCAGGATGTCCCCGGTGGGCGGGCGGGTGAACTTGTAGGCGCCGTGGCTGGTGCCGATGGCGATGGCCAGGGCGTCCACACCGGTCTTCTTGACGAAGTCGGCAGCCTGCTCGGGGTCGGTCAGCAGCTGATCGTGGGACAACTTCCCCTCGGCGCCGGAGCCGTCCTCTTCACCGGCCATACCGGTCTCGAGAGAACCCAGGCAGCCCAGCTCGCCTTCCACCGAGACGCCGCAGGCATGGGCCATGTCCACCACCGCCTTGGTGACGTCCACGTTGTATTCATAGCTGGCCGGGGTCTTCATGTCCTCACGCAGGGAGCCGTCCATCATCACCGACGAGAAGCCGAGCTGAATGGAGCGCTGGCACACGGCGGGGCTCGCGCCATGGTCCTGGTGCATGACCACGGGGATGTGCGGGAACTCCTCGACGGCCGCAAGAATCAAGTGACGCAGAAACGGGGCTCCGGCGTACTTGCGTGCCCCGGCCGATGCCTGCACGATCACGGGGCTGTCGGTCTCGTCCGCCGCCTCCATGATGGCGCGCATCTGTTCCAGATTGTTGACGTTGAACGCCGGGACGCCATAAGTGTGCTCGGCGGCGTGGTCCAGCAGCTGGCGTAGAGAAATCAGGGCCATGTCGATCTCCTTGGTTCCGTTTAACTCGTTTTCTCGAATTTGCCCACGTTGACGGACCGCACCCGCGGCCCGCCCTGAGTCACTCCTGAATAGCCGGTGACGGCGCCTCCCCGACGCGTATGATCTTCATGGCGTTGGTACCGCCCATGACGCCCATAAGGTCACCCTTGGTGATGATCACCAGATCGCCGTCGCGAACCGCGCCCCGGCGTACCAGCTCGTCCACTGCCTCCTGATTGACCTCGGCGTGGTTGGTGGTCGCCGGCTCGAAACTGACGGGATAAACCCCCCGATAAAGCGTTACTTTTCTACGCGTGTCCACATGGCTGGTCAAGGCGTAGATCGGAATGCCCGAGCTGATGCGCGACATCCAAAGACAGGTGGAACCGGATTCGGTAAGCGCAGCAATCGCCTTCACGCCCAGGTGGTTGGCGGCGTACATGGTCGCCATCGCGACCGCCTCGTCAATTCGGGTGAATTCCGTGTTGATGCGGTGATCGGAGATCCGCGCGACGCGCTGGCGCTCGGCGCTTAGGCAGATGCGGTCCATGGCTGCCACGGCCGCCGCTGGATACTTGCCGGCGGCGGTCTCCGCCGAGAGCATGACCGCGTCGGTGCCGTCCAGGACGGCATTGGCGACGTCGAACACCTCGGCCCGCGTCGGGATCTGGTGCTCGATCATGGACTCCATCATCTGGGTGGCGGTGATGGTGACCCGGTTCATTTCGCGGGCCAGGCGGATGATCTGCTTCTGCAGGGCCGGCAGCTCCGCATCGCCGACCTCCACGCCGAGGTCGCCGCGGGCGATCATCACCGCGTCCGCGGCGGCGATGATCTCCTCGAGAGCGTCCAACGCCTCGGCGCGTTCGATCTTGGCCACCACGCCGCCGCGGCCACCCGCCTGCCGAAACAGCTCCCGGGCTTCGTGCACGTCGGCCGCGGTGCGCGGGAACGACACCGCCAGATAATCCGCCTGCATGGCCGCCGCTGCGCGAATATCGGCCCGGTCCTTGTCGGTGAGCGCCGGTGCCGATAGCCCGCCGCCCTTGCGGTTGATCCCCTTCTTGTTGGTGAGCTCCCCGCCCATGCGCACTTGCGTGCGGATCTCGGGGCCCGCGACCTCCTCCACCCAGAGCTCGATGCGGCCATCGTCCAAAAGCAGAATATCGCCACGGGCGACGTCCTGGGGCAGGTTTTTGTAGCTGATGCCGACACGCTCCCGGGTGCCGTCGTGCTGCTCGCCGTCTTCGCCGCCCATGGAGGCGTCCAGGGCGAAGCCGTCGCCCTCCTTCAGCACCACACTGCCGGAACGGAAGCCACCGATGCGGATCTTCGGCCCCATGAGGTCGGCCAACACGCCCACCTGACGGCCGTGGGCACGGGCGCGATTGCGCACCGCTTCCACACGGCGCTCGTGCTCCCCATGCGTGCCGTGGGAGAAATTGATCCGCGCCACGTCCACTCCCGCCTCGATGATACCGTCGAGAGCCTGGTACTCGTTCTCGGACGGATCCTTCGGATCGGTACCCGGACCCAGGGTCGCGACAATTTTGGTGCGTCTGCGCATATCGTCGGTGGGGGGAAGGAGCGACGCTCGATCGATCTTGCGCCGACGCTCGATGCGCCCTCCCCCTATCATCCTCCTCACGGTCAGCCCTTGGCCCGCTCCTCGAGCATTGCCACGGCAGGCAGCGTCTTGCCCTCCAGGAATTCCAGGAAAGCGCCGCCGCCGGTGGAAATGTACGAGACCCGGTCGGCGATACCGTACTTGTCCACCGCCGCCAGGGTGTCGCCGCCGCCAGCTATCGAAAACGCATCCGACTCGGCGATCGCCAGGCCCATGGCTCGGGTGCCGTCGCCGAACTGGTCGAACTCGAACACGCCGACCGGACCGTTCCAGACGATGGTACCGGCGTTCTTCAGCATCGTCGCGTACTGCTTCGCCGTCTCGGGACCCACGTCGAAGATCATGTCGTCATCGGCGACCTGGTCCACGCGCTTGGTTTCAGCGACTGCCTTCTCAGAGAACTCCTTGCCGCAGACGACGTCCACGGGCACCGGGATCTCGGCGCCTTTGGCCTTCGCGGCCGCCATCAATCGCTTGGCCTCGTCCACCAGATCGGCTTCATACAGGGATTTGCCGACGTTATTACCGATGGCTTTGATGAAGGTGTTGGCGATGCCGCCGCCGACGATGAGCTGATCGACCACCTTCGACAAAGATTCCAACACAGTCAGCTTGGTGGATACCTTCGAACCGCCGACGATGGCGACCAGGGGGCGCCTGGGATTACCCAGGGCGTTACCGAGCGCCTCGAGCTCGGCGGCCAGAAGCGGCCCGGCGCAAGCCACGGAGGCGAACTTGCCGGCACCGTGGGTGGAGGCCTGAGCACGGTGGGCGGTGCCGAAGGCGTCCATGACGTAGATGTCACATAGGGCCGCATACCGCTTGGAGAGCGCCTCGTCGTCCTTCTTCTCGCCCTTGTTGAAGCGCACGTTCTCCAGCAGCACGACTTCACCGTCGGCCAGCTGCGGCGCTCGGTCCAGGTAGTCCTTCACCAGGCGTACCTCCTTGCCCAGCAGCCCGCTCAGGTGCTCGGCCACAGGGGCGAGGGAATTCTGGTCGTCAGGCACGCCCTCCTCGGGCCTGCCCAGGTGGGACATCAGCATAACCTTGGCCCCGGACGTCACGGCGTGCTCGATGGTCGGCAACGACGCGCGGATGCGCTTGTCCGAGCTCACCTTACCGTCCTTGACCGGAACATTGAGATCCTCGCGGATCAAGAGCCGTTTACCGGCCAGATCCAGATCGGTCATCTTTATCACGGACATGGGGTTCTCCAATCTTTTTCAAAGAATTCTGCTAAGGCAGTCCTTAGCGGAATTCTCTGGTCCAGTAGCTAGTTGCTAGTGGCGAGGTGCTAGGAAAAGATCAAAAGAGGATTGGGAGGCGCGGCGCGCCTCCCAACTGAACCCCCTAGCTACTAGCTCCTAGCAACTCGCCACTTTTACTTCGCCACGTGCCGCACGAAACGCAGCATGTTGGCAGTGTAGCCGTACTCGTTGTCGTACCAGGACACCAGCTTGACGAAGGTGTCGTCCAGGGCAATTCCGGCCTCGGCGTCAAAAACCGAGCCGTAGCCCACGCCGCGGAAGTCGGTGGACACCACCTTCTCGTCGGTGTAGCCGAGGGTCTCGCTCAGGGGACCGGACTCGGAGGCCGCCTTCATGGCCGCGCAGATCTGGTCGTAGCTGGCGCCCTTTTCGAGCTCCACGGTCAGGTCCACCACGGACACATCAGAGGTGGGCACGCGGAAGGCCATACCGGTCAGCTTGCCGTTCAGCTCGGGCATCACCTTACCCACTGCCTTGGCCGCTCCGGTGGAAGAGGGAATGATGTTCTCCAGGATGCCGCGTCCGCCACGCCAATCCTTCATCGAAGGCCCGTCGACGGTCTTCTGGGTGGCGGTGGCCGCATGCACGGTGGACATCAGGCCGCGCTTGATGCCCCAGTTGTCCTGCAGCACCTTGGCGATCGGTGCCAGGCAGTTGGTGGTGCAGGAGGCCGCCGAGACGATTTTCTGACCGGCATAGGCCTCGTGGTTGACGCCGTACACGAACATCGGCGTGGCATCCTTCGAGGGCGCGCTCTGCACGACCTTGCCGGCTCCGGCGTCGATGTGCTTCTGGCAGGTCTCCTCGGTCAGGAACAGGCCGGTGGACTCCACGACCACGTCGGCGCCCACCTCGTTCCACTTCAGGTTCGCTGGGTCGCGCTCGGCGGTAAGGCGGATCTTCTTGCCGTTGACGATCAGGCTGTTGCCGTCGACGGCAATGTCGCCTTTAAAGCGTCCATGCACCGAGTCGTAGCGAAGCATGTAGGCCAGGTACTCGGGGTCCAACAGGTCATTGATGCCGACGATCTGGATGTCGTCGCTGAAGTCACGGGCCACAGCGCGGAACACCATGCGCCCGATGCGGCCGAAGCCATTGATACCGACTTTAATTGCCATGTCTCATCTCCGTGCGTCTCGTCTAGAGGAAATCCATCGCCGGCCGGAGCCGGTGAAAAAATGAGCGCCTCAAAGCACCTCTTCGACCGTCTTGGCGACGTTGTCAGCGGTGAAGCCGAAATACTTGAACAGCTCCCCCGCCGGGGCAGATTCGCCGAAGCGGGTCATGCCCACCACGCGGCCGTTGAGGCCGACGTAGCGCAGCCAGTAGTCAGGCACTCCCGCCTCGACCGCCACCCGCGCCGTCACGTCGGGCGGCAGTACGGCGTCACGGTAGGACTGCTCCTGGGAATTGAATACGTCGGTGGCGGGCATGGACACCACGCGCACCTTCTTGCCCTTGGCGCCCAACTGCTCGGCCGCCTCCATGGCCAGCTGCACCTCGGAGCCGCTGGCCATTAGGATGGCATCCGGCTTGCCGTCGGTGTCGCGCAGGATGTAGCCACCACGGGCGATGTCGGCCAGCTGCTGTTCGCTGCGCGCCTGGTGCTTCAGATTCTGGCGGGTGAGCACCAGAGATGTGGGGCCGTCCCGGCGCTCCACTGCCGCTCTCCAGGCGACGGCCGTCTCCACGGCGTCGCAGGGCCGCCACAGAGACATGTTGGGAATGATCCGCAGTGCGGTGACGTGCTCGATGGGCTGGTGGGTAGGACCGTCCTCGCCCAGGCCGATGGAGTCGTGGGTGTAGACGAAGATGGTCGGAACCTTCATCAGCGCCGCCATGCGCACTGCATTGCGAGCGTAGTCGGAGAACACCAGGAAGGTGCCGCCGTAGGGGATGAAGCCGCCATGCAGGGCGATGCCGTTCATGATGGCCGACATGCCGAACTCTCGCACGCCGTAATGGATGTAGTTGCCGTCGGACACCGTGCCGGTGATGTCGTTGGACCCCTTCCAGTCGGTGTTGTTCGAGCCGGTCAGATCCGCCGAGCCGCCCAGGAACTCCGGGAGCAGAGGACCGAAGCCGTTCAGGGCCGCCTGAGAGGCCTTGCGGGTGGCGACGTCCTTGCCTTCACTGGCCACGGACTGGATGAAGTCCGCGGATTTGGCGGCCCACTCCGGCGGCAACTCGCTCTTCAACCGACGCTCGAGCTCGGCGGCCAGCTCCGGGTGGGACTTGCGGTAGGCGGCAAGCTTCTCGTTCCATTCCGCCTCCGCCGCGGCGCCCTTGTCCCGCGCGCTCCAGCCCTTGTAGATCTCATCGGGAACCTCGAAGGCGCCATGGGACCAGCCCAGGTTCTCCCGGGTGGACTTGATCTCGTCGTCGCCGAGGGGCGCACCATGGCAATCATGGCTGCCACAGAGATTCGGTGCGCCGTAGCCGATCACGGTGCGGCAGCAGATCAGGCTCGGCTTATCGTTGACGGATCGGGCCTCGTGCACCGCCTTGCTCACCGCCTCCGGATCGTGGCCGTCCACGTCGCGCACCACGTGCCAGCCGTAGGCCTCGAAACGCTTGGGGGTGTCGTCCGTGAACCAGCCTTCAACATGCCCGTCGATGGAGATGCCGTTGTCGTCCCAGAAGGCCACCAACTTGCCCAGGCCGAAGGTGCCGGCCATGGAGCAGGCCTCGTGGGAGATGCCCTCCATGAGGCAGCCGTCGCCCATGAAGCAGTAGGTGTAATGGTCGACGATGTGGTGGCCGTCGCGGTTGAACTGCCCGCCGAGCACCTTTTCGGCCAGCGCCATCCCCACCGCATTGCTGATGCCCTGGCCCAGCGGCCCGGTGGTGGTCTCGATGCCGGGCGTGTAGCCGTACTCGGGGTGGCCCGGGGTCTTGGAATGCAGTTGCCGGAAGTTCTGCAGTTCGTCGATCGGGAGGTCGTATCCGCTGAGGTGCAGCAGGGAATAGATCAGCATGGAGCCGTGACCGTTGGAGAGCACAAAGCGGTCGCGGTTGGGCCACTGGGGATTGGCCGGGTTATGGCGCATGAAATCGTTCCACAGCACCTCGGCGATGTCGGCCATGCCCATGGGGGCACCCGGATGGCCGGAATTCGCCTTCTGAACGGCATCCATGCTCAAGGCTCGGATCGCGTTGGCTAGTTCTCTGCGCGAGGGCATTTCCGTCTCCTGTCTTGACTTGTGAATTCCGAAAATCCGGCGCGCCTGCCCCGGGTAGCACCGAAGGGCGGGGGCGGCTGCGCAATCGAAACCATCTCGCGTCCGTCTGCGGTCGGCGGCGCCGCGCGCCCGCTGGGCGGTCCATACTACTCCCCCCCGGGGTACGGCTGCACGAGCCGGTGGATTCGCCCCGGCACCGGACGTCAAAAGGAACGCGGCTGACGCGAACAAAAAAGACCACGACATCGGCGACATCGAGGTCCGGAGCCTGCCAGGCGGATTCTACCCAAAAGGAACTCGGCATTGTCCCCCAGTGCGGATTTCGGGGCAATAGTAGTACTCTATGGAGGGATAAGTGGACCTTTGTCCGACTCCGATGGCGTTCGACCTGGGCAAAACCAGGCATGCGCAGCACGGAGTCCAGCGGCAGACGCCACCGCGCTCACGCGCTGCGGGGGACACCTCTGCTGTCGCGCCGCAGCGGAACGCCCCGCGCGTGTTGCACGGGGGACCCGGCGCGCGGCCGCCGGAGCGGCGCTGAAAGCGGCTACACTCGGCCCATGCGGGTGCATCGCGATGCTCTGTCTTGGTCGGCGCCCGCCATCGCCGAGAGCGCCCAATGTCCGAGCTGCGATTGTTCACGTCCGAATCGGTCTCAGAAGGCCACCCGGACAAGCTGGCGGATCAGATCTCCGATGCGGTCCTGGACGCCATCCTGGCGCGCGACCCCGGCGCCCGAGTCGCCTGCGAAACCCTGGTCAAGACCGGCATGGTGGTACTGTCCGGAGAGATCACCACCCAGGCCGGTCTGGACTATGCGGAGATCGCCCGTCGCACAGTGCGGGAAGTCGGCTATTGCAGCTCCGCGATGGGCTTCGACTGGGAAACCTGTGCCGTCCTGGTCGCCCTGGACCGGCAGTCGGCGGACATCGCCCTGGGCGTGGACCCGCGCGAAGGACGCGAGCAGGGCGCCGGCGACCAGGGGCTGATGTTCGGCTACGCCAGCTGCGAAACCGACGTGTTCATGCCGGCACCTATCGCCTATGCCCATCGTTTGGCGCGCCGCCAGGCGGACGTGCGCCACAAGGGTGTGCTGCCCTGGCTGCGCCCGGACGCCAAGAGCCAGGTAACGGTGCGCTACGACCGGCTTGAGCCGGTGGCCATCGACGCCGTGGTGCTGTCCACCCAGCACGGCCCGGAGATCGGCCTGGAGGCGCTGCACGAAGCCGTCATGGAGGAAATCATCAAGCCGGTATTGCCGGCCCATTGGCTGCACGAGGGCACGCGCTATTTCATCAATCCTACCGGCCGTTTCGTGACCGGGGGTCCCAGGGGCGACTGCGGCCTCACCGGTCGCAAGATCATCGTCGACACTTACGGCGGCATGGCGCGCCACGGAGGCGGCGCCTTCTCCGGCAAGGACCCATCGAAGGTCGACCGCTCGGCGGCCTATGCAGCACGCTATGCGGCCAAGAACGTGGTCGCCGCAGGTCTGGCCGAGCGCTGCGAGGTCCAGCTCTCTTATGCCATCGGCGTGGCCGAGCCCACCTCCGTTCGGGTCGAGACTTTCGGCACCGCGAGGGTCGCCGAGCAGCGCATCGCCGCCCTGGTGCGCGAGCACTTCGACCTGCGCCCTCGAGGCATGATCGAGATGCTCGACCTCGAGCGTCCCATCTACCGCCAGACCGCCGCCTATGGCCATTTCGGCCGGGACGACCTCGAGCTGCCCTGGGAGCGGCTGGACAAGATGGAGGTACTGCGCGACGCTGCAGGCCTGTGAGCGCATCTCCCCTCCAAATCGGCTGGCGGGAATGGCTGTCGCTGCCCGACCTTGGCGTGGCACGTATCAAGGCCAAGGTGGACACCGGGGCCCGCACCTCTGCCCTGCACACCTTCGACCTGGAGCCGTTCCGCGAGCGCGGCGCGCCAATGGTGCGCTTCAAGGTTCATCCCCTGCAGAAGCGCAGCGACCCGGTGATCGTGGGCGTCGCGCCGGTCATCGATCAGCGCTGGGTCAGCGACTCCGGCGGCCACCGCGAGCGGCGTTACGTGATCGAGACGCGCGTGCTCCTCGGGGACGACGACTGGCGTGTGGAGATGACCCTCACCAACCGCGACACCATGCATTTCCGCGTCCTGCTCGGGCGCACTGCCATGCACGGGCGCTTCTGCGTCGATCCGGCGGCCTCCTTTCTCATGGGGCGCCCATGACCCCGGTGAAGGACGCCGCGGCCCTCGTGCTACCATCGTGCCACCGCAGCCCGAGCAGGCACTGATGAAGATCGCGATCCTGTCCCGCAACCACAAGCTCTATTCGACCAGACGCCTGGTCGAGGCGGGCCGCGAGCGGGACTACGACATGCAGGTGATCAATCCCCTGAAATGCTACATGGACATCACCAGCATGCGTCCCGCCATCTACTACCGGGGCAAGAGCCTGGAGCATTTCGACGCGGTGATCCCGCGCATCGGTGCCTCCATCACCTTCTATGGCACGGCTGTACTGCGTCAGTTTGAAATGATGGGCGTGTTTCCCCTCAACGAGTCGGTGGCCATCGTCCGCTCCCGGGACAAGCTGCGCTCGCTGCAGCTGCTGGCCCGAAAGGGCATCGGCCTGCCGGTGACCGGCTTCGCTCACGACATCGAGAACACGGAGGACCTGATCCGCCTGGTCGGCGGTGCGCCATTGGTGGTCAAACTTCTGGAGGGCTCCCAGGGAAAGGGCGTCGTGCTGGCCGAAACCCAGAAGGCAGCGGAAAGCGTCATCGACGCTTTTCGCGAACTGCACGCCAACTTCCTGGTCCAGGAGTTCATCAAGGAGGCCGGCGGCACGGATATCCGCGCCTTCGTGGTCGGCGAAAAGGTGGTGGCCGCCATGATGCGCAAGGCACGGGAGGGGGAGTTCCGCTCCAATCTCCATCGGGGCGGCTCGGCCGCCATGGTCAAGCTGACCCCCGAAGAGCGCTCGGCGGCGACCCGCGCGGCCAAGACCATGGGGCTGAACGTGGCGGGTGTGGATATTCTGCGATCCAATCACGGACCGGTGGTGATGGAAGTAAACTCCTCGCCGGGCCTGGAGGGCATCGAGACCACCACGGCCAAAGATGTCGCCGGAATGATCATCGGGTTCATCGAAAAGAATGCCAAGCCCCACAAGACCCACACCCGCGGTAAAGGGTGACATGGACGAGGCGGAGATCGTCATCAATGGGATTCGCATCCCGCGCGGAACCCGCGTCACGGTCGACCTGCCGGTGGCCCGCCTCTACACACACTCCCAGATCGCGATGCCCGTGCAGGTGTTGCGTGGCCGCAAGCCGGGCGCCAAGCTGTTCGTCAGCGCCGCCATTCATGGCGACGAGCTCAACGGGGTGGAGATCATCCGCCGGCTGCTCAAGCTTCCGGCGCTGAACCGCCTGCGCGGCACCTTGATCGCCATTCCCATCGTCAATGTTCACGGCTTTATCAACCATTCGCGCTATCTGCCGGACCGCCGGGACCTGAACCGCACGTTCCCGGGCTCCGAGCGCGGCTCCCTGGCCGCACGGCTGGCGCACCTGTTCATGAGCGAGATCGTGGAGCAGTGCAGCCACGGCATCGACCTGCACACCGGCGCCCAGCACCGCGCCAACCTGCCCCAGATTCGCGCCAACCTGGACGATCCCGAGACCGCGCGCCTGGCCCACGCCTTCGGGGTGCCGGTGCTGCTCAACTCCGACCTGCGCGATGACTCTCTGCGCCAGGCCACCGCCGAGCACGGCATCCCGGTCCTGGTGTACGAAGCGGGCGAGGCGTTGCGGTTCGACGAGGTCGGGATCCACGCCGGCGTGCGCGGAATCGTCAACGTGCTGCGCGACCTCGAGATGCTGCCCGCGTCGCGTCCGCGCAAAGCTCAAGGCAAGCCGGTGGTGGCACGCTCGGCGGCCTGGGTGCGCGCACCCGTGAGCGGCATTCTGCGGGTTATGGTCCCGCTCGGCGCGGCGGTGACCCGGGGCGACGTCATGGGGGTGCTCGCCGACCCCTTCGGCGAGCGGGAGACCAACGTGCTGGCACCCCACGACGGCATCCTGATCGGCACCACCAACCTGCCGCTGGCCAACGAAGGCGATGCGCTGTTCAACATCGCCCGCTACCGGCGCATGGCCCACATCTCCGCCCGGGTGGAGGAGTTCCAGGAGGCCTACCAGCCGGACCCCGTCTACCCACCAGATCCGGAGCTGGAACCGCCCGCTTGATGCGAGGAGCCGAGCATGCGCAACGCCGATCTCATAAAACGGGACCTGCAGACCCTGTGGCATCCCTGCACGCAGATGAAGGATCACGAGTGGTTGCCGATGATCCCGGTGCGCCGCGGCGAGGGCGTGTGGCTGGAGGACTACGACGGCAACCGCTACCTGGACATCATCAGCTCCTGGTGGGTGAACCTGTTCGGCCACGCGAATCCGCGCATCAACGCGGCGGTGAAAGATCAGCTGGACCGACTCGAGCACGTGATCCTGGCGGGCTTCACCCATGAGCCGGCCCTCGAGTTGGCCGAGCGCCTGGTGCGCCTCACACCGCCGGGCCTGAGCCGCTGCTTCTATTCGGACAATGGTTCGACGGCGGTCGAGGTGGCGCTCAAAATGAGCTATCACTTCTGGCGCAATAGCGGCTATCCGGCCAAGACCAAGTTCATCGCCCTGAGCAACTCCTATCATGGCGAGACCCTGGGGGCGTTGGCCGTGGGCGGGGTGCCCCTGTACAAGGAAACGTACGGGCCGCTGCTCATGGAGGCGATCACCGTTCCCTCCCCGGACTGCTTCCGGCGCGAACCCGGCGAGGACTGTGCGGCCTACACCCGGCGCATGTTCACCCATATGGACAAGGCACTGGAGCGCCACGCCGCCGAAACTTGCGCGGTCATCGTCGAGCCCCTGGTGCAGTGTGCCGGGAACATGCGCATGTACGATCCGGTGTACCTGTCGTTGCTGCGTCGGGCCTGCGACCGTCATGGCGTGCACCTGATCGCCGACGAAGTGGCCGTCGGGTTCGGCCGCACCGGCACTCTGTTTGCCTGCGAGCAGGCGGATATCACGCCGGACTTCCTGTGTTTGTCCAAGGGGCTGACCGGGGGCTACCTTCCCGTGGCGGTCACGCTCACGACCGAGACGGTCTACGACGCCTTCTACGACGACTACGCGAGCCTGCGCGCCTTCCTGCATTCCCACAGCTACAACGGCAACCCCCTCGGCTGCCGCGCGGCCCTCGCGACTCTGGAGATCTTCGAGCAGGACAACGTGATCGCCCGCAACCGCGATCTC
>Ga0209347_1001160_pt1 | contig 47618 bp, 41 predicted proteins | sample AutmiccommuBRH23_FD_187382 | JGI IMG/M metagenome (GOLD analysis project Ga0209347, IMG submission 187382) | Deep subsurface microbial communities from Mt. Terri, Switzerland - Autotrophic microbial communities BRH/23 (SPAdes) (version 2) | ecosystem: Environmental > Aquatic > Deep subsurface >... | reverse complement strand
TGGGAGGGCAGCAACGGTTGGAGCCGCTCCCATTGCCGGTTCGTTAAGTCTCTTCTGTTCATGCCTTGTAGTATACATAATGCGAGAAGGTTTGCAAACACACCCTAGCATTCTTTGATCAGGTAACGACAGAATAAGGGCTCTTGTGCTTTCGAGCACCAGAGCCCCTTTCCGGCGAGAAACCCAGGGGAAGGGGATGACTCCTTCCCCTGGGCGGCATAGCACCTTACTCCAGATACTGCTTGTAATCGTCCGGTACTTCGTATACCGGCTTGATCGGCGACTTGTCTGTCTGGATCTCGTTGACTTCGTCGATGATCGTCTGGCCGCCGCTACCGAGCCAGTTCTTGATCGCCTCGTCCCAAAGAGTTAGCGGGGCTTCAGGGTCGATGGCCAACTTCTCCTGCATAGGAGTGATGTACTGCTCGCTTAGCTGCGCCCCCTTCTCTCCCGCTGTCGGCGAGTAGGTCAGATGGTTCCAGTTGGGCATCGCATTGTCTGCCGAGGTTTTGTACTGCACAACAGTTTCCCCGAGTTTCTCAGGCACTCCGCGGGCAGCCAATGTGGTGGTGATCTCCTTCCAGTTTGGCCATGTATCAACGGTCTTTGGCGGAAAGCCAAAGGGCTCCATATTGGTGGATACATAGCCAGACTTGCGCTCATTGTCGGGGATACTGACCTTTGTGCCGTCTGCTTCCACCCGATAGGTTTCGCCCTCTACACCATACCGCATAAAGTCATAGCCCTCGGTGTAGACCCACTGCAAGAAGTTGAAAATGCCATCAAGCTTGTCTGCGGCTTGAGTAGAGATGCTGAACCCGCGGTCAAAGCCTTGCAGTGTAAGAGCGCCCATCGGGAGAGCCGTTCCCATCAATTGGGGCATATAGGAAACATCGCCCTCAGGCACGACCTTGCGCAGTTCCATATTGTGGTCAGGCAGCGACATCCAATGCCCCACCGTTACCACTACTTTCCCTGCTCTGAACTTGTCCCCACCTCCTATGGCAGTGTTCAGCAACCAGTCCGGATCGCCCAACTCCTCTTTACTGAGCATCTGCAAGAAAGCAAGGAAATCGCGGTAGCCCGGAGTCACGTGCCCCGGTACGATTTTGGCGGGGTTATCCTCCGGCTCACCCTCAGCCGGAATCCAGTTGCCCCACGGATACCCGAATGCCGTAGCCACATTCTGGAAGGCCCAGATTGCATGGGCATCCGCAGTGAATGGGATCATATCCGGCAACTTGGTCTTCATTTCCCTGAGTTGCTCGACGAACTCTTCAATAGTCTGGGGGACTGCAAACCCCAACTGATCATAGAGATCCGCCCGATATTGAATCGGGAAAGGAACGTATGGAGCCAAGGGCATCGGGAAGAAATAGTTATTGCCATCCGGCGACTTGGTGAGATTCCAGAGGGAACTCCCAATAGCATCCCTGACTTCAGGGTGCTTTTCTAGTTGCTCGTTCAGCGGCAGAAACGCTCCCTGCTCGATCAAATCGTGCGCCGGCCCCCAGTGTGGGCCAGCATGCCACATGAGGTCCGCCATCGTTCCACCGGCCACCATTACCGGAAACTTGGTCTCATAGTCAACCACAGGCACGATCTGAGACTCGATCTCGACATTCGCACGTTCAAAAAGCTCCAATTCGTAGGCTGCACCTTCCTCGTGCGTAGCAGGTAGCCATACTGGCCGGAGATAGCTGAACTTGAGGCGTTCGGCCTTGGTAGGCTCTGGAACAGCAGTTGGTTCTGGCGCCTTGGTTGCCTCGGTCTTGGCCTCCTGTGCAGGTGCTACCGTTGCAGGCTCGGTAGGAGTAGCTTTGGGTCCACAAGCTGCAAGCAACATGGCGGATCCTGTTGTGGCTATCGAGAGTCTGAGAAATCCCCGTCGCGTCAACATAGCTGTCTTCTCCCTTCGAATTTGCTGAGAACATGAACGAGATCACCGCAACCGTTTTCCGATGCTTGCCGATTCCTCCATTATGCCAGCATCTTCCGTACCACCAGTTGGCCGAGTGCCACCCCTCCTTTCCTGTAACCGTTCCCATTCCTTACAAACTCGTATCAATGCTGTCGGTGCTCACGGCCTCTCTCGTCATGCAACCGTGGGCTGCTACGATACAGACTCAAATGCGGCTATCGCCGCTTCCAGTTGGTTATCGCGAAGCGCCCTGCACCCCAAGTTGAACGTGTGCCACAGGCGCTGCATGGTCTCTTTGTCCTGTCCAGCCTTGCCAAGCTCGGCCAGGCGCTGCCTGCAAAGTGACCGAGCAGCATCTGATTTCCAGATGAGGTCGGAGAAGAGCGGAAGCCGAAGGCGCGCATCAGGCAATGATGGGAAGGGAGCATGAGGCTCCGATTGGTACCAATAAGCTACGCTGGTGTAGTCATTGCTATAGTTATTGTCGTGTCCGTGTTCAATAGTCCATACCAATGTCTGTTCAAATCGGATGGGATCGACCAAGTACCAGCGGTACATAGCGCTCTTGCCAGCATAGTCCAGGTTCTCTACCATGTGGAACCCCGTGTATGGGCCGTGGTATGCCTGATTAGGCCCTGCTCCTCCTCCGAAAATCTCCTCGGACCCCGTGCCGTGGTACGCAGGCGGCCACTGCTCCCCCGGGCGACCATCTACAAAAATCATATCATCACCCTCGCCATACCAGCCCCCGCCAAGGTTATCCACTTGCAGGTGCAGCCCCACCATCTGGCCGCGCCCCTCGGCTTCCAGCGCGACATAGTTCTCCCGTCCATCCGAATTGACTCCATTCCAGAGTGGGCTGTTCGGATCGGTGCCGCCTTTTGATCTGGTGGGATTTTCGCGCCGCCATTGGGCATGGAAACGGCCCGTATCGGCGGGCAGAGGCTCATCGTATCGTTCCATGTCGAAATGATACCAGAAGGCCATCTCTTCCGTAGGGTGATCTGGGATAACATCATACGCCAATTCCAGGCGAGCGGAGGTTGCAAAGGGCATGGGTAGGTAGAGGTTGAGCCCCCAGGTGAGTACATGGATATCGCCGGGATTCACTACAGCAGCAAGCGATTGTATCGGCACAGGCGTACAGTGAGGCACACAAAACAAGTCACCGAGGGGCACTTCCACACTGGGGGTCGCCTCCCCATCCCACCATGCCCGTAAAACGAGTTGGCGGAACTGAAAGCGGCTGGCATTAATGGATGTCCAGTAAAAGTGGGTGATCCGCCCGGGCCCTTCTTCCTCTAGCAAGGATACACGTTGGCCTGGCTGCAATACCAAATAGTCCCGGTTTCGGCCAGATCGGTCCCATGAGGATCGACGATAGGTGTGGACCCCGCCAAGCATATGAGATGGGTCAGTCAACATTCCTCTATGCCTCCTTGTGCAAGGCAAGACGATGCCGCCTTGCAACACTTCAAAATCAGCGGCTACGAGCAGAATGTTCTGGAGATTGTGGGGTTGCCTGGACAACAAGCAGATGCCATGTCACCTGATCTCGAGCTTGCCGCCCCATTGGCTGATTTGGCCACCCCTCGGTAGTACAATTATACCATGCTCGCGGTTCTCTAGTTGACAAGTTTGTGACAATTATTGCCAACATCTATTGTTCTGGCATTGAGCCTGCACGTACGGCGCGAACTGCCCGGCGCGCTCGCCCATCTGGATGAGATGCTCCGGCTTGATCATCCACGGACAAGATGCCCACAGTACGTGGCCGTTCTCCGCCGTGATTGCCGCCGCACAGCGGCGCTACCCTCCGTAGCGCGCGTCCGTCAACCAGCCTCAGGGCGGGCGGGAGACCAGCCCACCCCGAGGATTCGCAGGCTATGTCTTCTGGTAAAGCCGGGGATACTGCCCCATCAGCGCATCACCTGGATATACTGGTTTCCGAACTCTAGTATGGGTTTGGTCGCAAAAGCTATTCCACCTCGAACGGCTCGGGCTTTTTCCCCGTCGCGATGATATGTCCATCGCGCAGGGTGTACACCTGGTCGTCAATCTCGGCGCGCGCGACCTCTCCCTCGTCGGGCATCAGGTTGGCCGTGCCCGCGTAGCGGCGCAGCACATCGGTCAGTAATGCCTTGTACACGCCGAGATCGGGGAACAGGGCCTCGGGGTCTTGCTCAAAGACCATCGGCCCTTCGTAGAGGATGGCAACGCCCTTGCCCGCTTGCCGCATAAAGGCGGCGCTCACCTTGCCAATCCGCGTGGCAGCGTACCCGGGGCCTTCTTGCGTGCTGGAGAGGAGTTGCACATCATCGGCCAAGTCCATCCAGGCATAGGTGGCATGATAGTTCCCCAGCGCAGAGAAGGTAGGGAGCAGGTCGTTGGAAAGAATGTCCTGCCGGTGATGCCCCGACGTGTGTTCTGAATCGGGCAGAATACCGAACAGTGCGGCATACTCCGGCACCATCTCCAGCTCCAGGTCGGTGGTCAGCTTGGAGGAGAGAATCACGCCGCCCGCCTGGACCCATTCCACAATGCGTTGCAACACCTCGCGCCGGGCAAACCCGGCCACCGGCACGACCAGCAGGTCGTGGAGATCCAACGCGCCATCCATGATCATCAGGTCATTGACCGGCATGCAGTTGGTGATCTTGCGGATGAACGAGACAGCGTTCTTCAGGTCCGCGGGCATGCCATTATTCCAGGCGGTGTAATAGTTCGGCCAGTACACGCCCACCGATTTCGGCAGGGGCCGCTCCTGTATCAGGTCAATATACTGCTTCACCGAGCTGGCCGCCGGACGCGGCTTGGCGCCACTCTCAAAGAGGTTGTTAAAGTAGTGGAAAATCTGCCGGTTGCCATAGGCCGCCGAGCCAAAGATGCGCGCCACTACGCCCTTGTCGATCATCGGGCCAACCGGCTCCAGGCCAAAGTAGGCCCCATAGTAATCGCAGGCGCTCTTGCAGTAGGCGGTGATAAAGAAATTGTCATAGAACTTGTTGCCTTCGTTGGTCAACCGGATACCGCCCTGGTGTTTGGCACACACCTTGGCCTGATCGCTGAAGGAGGAGGCGTGCTCGGGGCTTTCGATGCCGCCGGTGCACATGTAAACCGACGTCTCTGGGAAAAACTTGCGGCACTCGGCCATCCAGAACTCGGTATACTCGGTCATGGACCAGCGATACCAGTCCAGCATGTCGAAATAGGCCGTGCGCGAAGGGGCCTTGTGCGGCAGGAACGGCTCAACCTCGGCCAGGCTGCCATAATGGCTGCGCCAGATCTGATTCAACTGCTGCACATCACCGAACTTTTCCTCGAGCCACCGGCGGAAGCTCTGCTTGGCATCCTCGCCCGCGCACCAGTATCCCGCGTGGGTGTGATAAGCCCCCGGCCAGTTGCCGTGCACCGGCATGATGGACTCGCCATAGTCGCCGCAGATGCCCGGTTGCACCGACTCGAGCACGCCCATCGGCAGGTAATGCGCGGCAAACCCCTCCAGCACTCGCGAGATTTCGTCGCGAAAGGCCTGGCTCCAGATGGACTCGATGGGATTGTACTTGCCGTGCTCCAGGCAATACAGGCCCACATGCTCCGGGGAATCCAGCCACCACTGGGGAGCAGCATAGCGCGGCCCCAACAGGATAAACGGCACATATTTCAGCCCGGCCTTTTCCATCAATTCGACCTCGCGGTCGTAGAAGGACCAATCAAAGGCCCCACGCTTCTCTGGCTCGAAACGGTTCCAGAAAGTGTAAATCTGCACCGAGGTAACGCCAATGTCCTTGAGCTGGCGCAGAGCATCTTGCTCGTGTTCGGTCTCGAAAGGCACGCCACAGACAACGATCTCGTGCTTTACAGGGGTTTCCATGCGTAGCCTCCTTCCTTCAGTCAGGGGATGACATGATAAAGGCTCTTGGTGCTCGAGAGCACAAGAGCCCCTTTCGGATAGAAAACCAAGGGGGAAAGTCTGGACCTTCCCCCTTGGCGGCATACATCACTCCAGAAAATGCTTGAACTCGTCAGGCACTTCGTACACGGGCTTGACCGGCGACTTGTCTTTCTGGATCTCATTGACTTCGTCGATGATCGTCTGTCCGCCGTTGTCGAGCCAGTTCTTGATCGCCTCATCCCACTTCTCAGCAGGAAAGTCGGGATCGATGGCGAACGTTTCCTGCATGGGCCGGGTGTACTGCTCAAAGAGCTGGGACCCCTTCTCTCCGGCGGTCGGCGAGAAGGTCAGGTGGTTCCAGTTTGGCATAGCGTTGTCTGCTGCCGTCTTGAACATCTTGACGGTGTCGGGCAGCTTTTCCGCCACGCCGCGATCAGTGTAAGCGATCTCCATCTCATTCCACTTGGGCCACACATCGATCTGATTGGGCGGGAAGCCGAAAGGCTCAATGTTGGGACCTTGCCAGCCGACTTCACGCTCGGTGTCAGGGATACCCACGCGCTTGCCCTCCACCAGGGTGTAGGTCTTGCCCTCGACACCATACCGCATGAACTCGTAACCGTCGGTGTAGACCCAGTTCAGGAATTTAAAGATGTCGTCGGCCTTGGCCTCGGACTTGATGGAGATGCTAAAGCCGCGGTCAAAGCCGCTCAAGGTCAGCGCACCCATCGGCCGTTTGGTGCCCATGAGTTGCTTCATATAGGCGATGTCTCCATCTGGCACGACCTTGCGCAGTTCGTTGTTGTCATCGGCCAGAGCGCCCCAGTGACCCGTCATGCACACGGCGGAGCCAGCCCGGAATTTGTCGATGCCCTTCAGGCCGGTGGTCACCATATAGTCGGGATCGATGACCTCATTCTTGCGGAGAGCCTGCACGAACAGCAAGAAATCCTTGAACTCGGGCACGACGTTGCCCGGCACGATCTTGGCAGGGTTGTCTTCCGGCTCGCCCTCAGCGGGGACCCAGTTGCCCCACGGATAGGCGAGGGAGACAGCCGTGTTCTGCCAGTACCAGAGGCTGTACTCGTGAGCAGTGATGGGGATCATGTCCGGTTTCTTGTCTTTGATCTCTTCCAGTTGCTCCACAAACTCTTCCAACGTCTCCGGCTCGGACAGGCCCAACTCGTCATAGATATCGGTGCGATACGAGATCGGGAAGGGCACAAAGGCAGCCAGGGGCATGGGGAAGAAATAGTTGTGGCCATCTGGCGAGCGGGTCAGCGTCCACAGCGTGTCGCCAATGGCTTCGCGCACAGCCGGGTACTTTTCCAGGTACGAATCCAGAGCCAGGAAAGCCCCCTGCTCGATCAGGTCGTGAGCGGGGCCCCAAGAAGGGCCAGCATGCCAGCTGAGGTCGGCCAGGTTGCCACCGGCGGCCAATACGGGGAACTTGACCTCATAGTCGAACACCGGCACGATCTGCGATTCGATCTCGACATTCGCCCGCTTGAAAAGCTCCAGCTCATAGTCCGAGCCTTTCTGGTGGGTGGCCGGTCCCCACACAGGCCGCAGGTAGGAGAACTTGACCGGGCTGTCAAGGTCCGTGGACAGCATAGCCTCCGCCGGGGCAGCGGTTGGCTCGGGAGCCTTGGTAGCCTCAGGCGCTTTGGTGGCCTCTTCCTTTTCCGCAGCCGGCTGTGCGGGCACAGAGGTCGCCGTCGGTTCCGGCGTCTTCTGCGTGCAACTGGCGAGCAAGGTAACACCTGCGGCCATCAGAGATAGTTTGAGAAAATCACGACGACAAAGATTCTTGTCAGACATTGCTTCCTCCTTAGATTGGCATGTGCCGCAACTCAAGACCTATGGCAAAATGACCAGAATCGGCAGGTTGACCTCCTTTCCCTTGCGGATTGCCGCAACATCCATCGGCGAACACCTGTGTGAGAAGGCATGGCGCGCTCATCCGCGACGTTAGCCCTTGATAGCCCCCATCTTGACACCCTGCACAAAGTACTTCTGCAGGAAGGGATAAACCATCAGGATAGGCACGGTGGCGAACACGATAGTAGCCGCCTTGATGTTCTCCGGGTTGATGAAACGCTGGCGCACTTCTCCGGTTGTGGTCCCCATGCCCTGGAAGTTGGTCTCGATGATGATGGACCGCAGCAAGAGCTGGAGGGGCCACTTGCTGTTATCGTTGATGTAGAACAGCGCCGAGAAGAAGGTGTTCCAATGTCCCACGGCGTAGAATAGGCCGATGGTAGAGATGGCTGGCATAGAGAGCGGCGCGACGATGCGCCATAACACGGTCCAGTCGCTGGCCCCGTCAATGTGGGCTGAATCCTCAATATCTGCCGGTACGCTCCAGAAGTAGTTGCGCATCAGGATCAGGTTAAACGGGCTGACCGCCGATGGAAGAATCAAAGCCCACAGCTTGTCGATCAGACCCAGCTTGTTCACCACGATGTAGGTAGGCACAATACCTGCCCCAAATAGCATGGCAAACACGATGAACCCCATGATGAGCTTGTTGCCGGGTATTTCGGTCTTTGACAGGCCGTAAGCGGCCATAATAGTCATCAGCATATTGAGCGTCGTTCCCACCACCGTGATGAACACGGTCGTCCAGAACGAGCGCAACAACGTTGGCGTCTGGAAAATGTACTTGTACGCTTCGAGCGTTAACTGCCGCGGGTACACCAGCAGCGGGTACTGCGCAATGATGTGCGTCGGGCTGAATGAACGAACGAACACGATCCAGATGGGCAACAGCGTGATGGCCCCGGCCACGAGCAACATCCCGTAAATAATGATCTCCGCCCACCAGGGATTACGCATCAGCCTGTTCTGCGTCCAGGCCTCTACCCGCTTGGTTCCCTCCCCGCGCTGTCTGGGAGCGCTCTTGGTTGTGACAGTTGGTTGTGTGGTTTCCATCTCGCCCCCCTTACCAGATTGAGTACTCGCCCGTGCGGCGGACGATGCTGTTGGCGGTGACGATCAAGATCAGGCCGATAATGCCCTTGAACATACCCACCGCCGTGCCCAGGCTGAACTGGCTACTCTGTAGGCCAATACGGTACACAAAGGTGTCGATGATGTCGGCTGATTCTTGCACAGAAGCGTTATAGAACTGGAAAATCTGATCGAAACCGGCGTTCATCAACCCGCCCAGCGACAGGATGAGCATGACCACGATGGTCGAGCGAATACCTGGTATCGTCACATGCCGGACTTGCTGCCACTTGTTGGCCCCATCCACTACAGCCGCCTCGTAGAGTTGCGGGTCGATCCCGGCCAGGGCTGCCAGGTAGATGATGGCCCCAAAGCCAAAGCCCTTCATGATGTCCGTGAGAATCAGCATCGGCAAGAAATACGTGCCATTGGTCAGGATCGGGATTTTCTGACCGCCCGCAGCCGTCGTGATCTGGTTCACGATTCCGGTCGGGGCAATAAAGACCAGCATGATACCAGCGTACACGACCCATGATAGAAAATGTGGGAAGTAGGTAATCGTTTGGATGCTGCGTTTGTACCACATGTGGCGCACTTCGTTCAGCAGCAGCGCGAAAATAACGGGTACGGGGAACCCAAAGATGATGCGCATGACGCTGATTAGCAGCGTGTTACGCAGCAGCCGGGTGAAATCCGGCGAATTGAAGAACTCCTGGAAGTATTTAAACCCCACCCAGGGGCTGCGGCCAATCCCCCAGAAAATCTTGAAATCCTTAAAAGCAATGCTCAGGCCGTAGTAAGGGATGTAACTAAAGATGAAAAAATAAACCAGAGTGGGCAAGATGAACAGGTAAAGATAGCGTGCCCGCCACATGCGGCGTAGCAGCAAACTGCTTTTCCAGCGTGAGGTAGTGCTCTGCGTTCGGGTCATCGTTGCCATGGCATCACCTTCCTAATGACTTGATCGTGTCGTGCTCGCTCAGGAGATGGCTTGGGGCTCTAGCCCACTTACTCCATACACCCTCCTCCAGTCCGACTAGCTCATTGCACCGACTCGAAGAACCCGATGGCCTTCTCTGGCTGGTTATCCACCAACGCCTGGATTCCCTGGCCGAAAGCTTCCCATCCTCGCCGCAAATCCTCCTGAGCAACTCCATCCCGTCCCATCTGGTTCAGGCGTTCGACGCACTGCGCGCGGGCCTTGTCGGCACGCACCACGACCTCTGGGAAGCGAGGCAGGCGGGCAGCCACATCTGGGAGGGCAGGGAACGGCGCGTGCGGCTCCAACTGATACCAATAAGCCACGCTGGTGTAATCGTTCTGATAGTTATCGTCGTGGCCGTGCTCAATCGTCCAAACCAACGAACGCTCGAACCGGATAGGGTCCGTCAAATACCAGCGATACATGGCGTTCTTGCCAGCGTGGTCGGGGTTCTCCACCAGATGAAAGCCAGTATACGGGCCGTGATACGCATAGTTGGGGCACGCCCCTCCCCCGAAAATCTCCTCCGAGCCTGTGCCGTGGTAGGTGGGCGGCCATTGTTCCCCAGGGCGACCATCCACAAAAATCATGTCATCGCCCTCGCCATACCACTGGCCCCCCAGATTATCCACTTGCAGGTGCAGCCCCACCATCTGGCCGGTCCCTTCGGCCTCTAGCGCGACATAGTTCTCGCGACCACCCAGGTTGACCCCATTCCATCCTGGCGAGTTGACCTCTGTTCCCTCCTTGGGCGTAGTGGGGTTCTCGCGTCGCCATTGAGCATGGAAACGGCCCACATCCGCGGACAGAGGCTCGTCGTATTTCTCCATGTCCAGATGATACCAAAAGGCCATCACGTCTGCCGGATGGTCGGGGATCGCCTCATAGGCCAATTCCATCCGGGCAGATGTAGCAAAGGGCATGGGCAGATACAGATTCAGCCCCCAGGTAAGCAAGTGATTATTGCCGGGGTTGACGACGGTTGCCAGAGAGCGTATCGGGGCGGGGGTACAATGGGGCACGCCAAACAGGTCGCCCAGGGGCACTTCCACGCTGGGGGTAGATTCGCCATCCCACCAGGCGCGCAGCACCAATTGGCGAAAGTGGAAGCGGCTGGCGTTGATCGTGGTCCAATAAAAGTGGGTGATCTTGCCTGGACCCTGTTCATCCAACAGGAGCACGCGCTCACCAGGTTGCAGTAATAAAAAGTCGTGGTTGCGACCAGTGGTGTCCCATGAGGAGCGGCGGGTAGTGTGTACTCGGCGGGAAACGCGGGCTGGGTCGTAGAACACGTTATCGTGTCTCCTTTCGCCAACAATCTTTGTCGCTATCTATTTGTGCGTCTAGGGCCAGCATAGCCAAGCAGGGGGAACAAAACCCTGTTGACGGGGTTACTCTTCGGTGATACTATTATAATACATCGGCAGCTCCTTAATTGCCACGTTTTTGACATTTTTTGTCAAGGTTAACCTGTGCCAACATCTGACCTGAACGAACTGCTTCGCGAACTGCGTAGCGCGCTCGCTCATATGGATGAACCACTCCGGTTGGAGAATCATCCCTTGACCAGGCGCCTCCAGTACGTGGCCGACGCCCCCGAAGTATCGCGCGGCCAGGTGTTGCGTCGCGCCCTGCGCCTGGGCATCGAGTCGCTGGACCCAGGCACGGGCACGCCGGTGAATGCCCCCGAAGCGCGGATTTACCAGGTGCTCTACCGCTACGCCATCGCCAAACAGAGCATGGCCCTGATTGCCGTCGAGTTGGATATTGGCGAGCGGCAGGCGTATCGCGACTTGCATCAGGCAATGGCCGCCCTGGCCAGCGTGCTCTTTCCCGAAGACCCGGCCCTCCGGGGAGCCAATGTCCCCATGACCGCCGCAGGCCGCAACCGGGCGGCCCATGTGCGCGAGGAGATTGAACGGCTCTCGCACGAGCAGTATCAGGATATCAGCCTCTCGGAGTTGCTGGCAGGCGTGGTAGACAGTGGCCGCCGTCTGGCCGAGGGGCGCGGCATCACCATCCACCTGGAAGATCAGGCGCCGGACCTGCTGGTGCCCGTCAACCGCACCATGCTGCGCCAGGCTTTACTCAATCTGATCAGCCATATGGTGCGCCAGCCAGAGACCCGCGAGATCACCATCCGACTCGCCCGTGCGGAACAGAACGCCCTGATTCAGGTAGCGTGCCCCTACGAGGGGCCTGATCCCCAGCCGCATCCCGACGATCCCTATGCGGTGGCCAGCCAACTGCTCACCACCCTGGGGGTCTCCTGGGACATTGTCAGAATGGCAGACGGCATGGTTCAGGTGACGGTCAGCATCCCTGCCTCGCGCGAGCATACGGTGCTCATTGTAGACGACAACGAGGGCCTGGTGACCCTGTTTCAGCGTTACCTGCGCGGCCAGCCCTATCGCGTGCACAGCACCGGCGATGCCAACCTCGCCCTACAAATGGCCCACCGCCTGCGCCCCGATGTGATTATCCTGGATATCATGATGCCGCGCCGGGATGGCTGGGAGGTTTTGGAGGCCCTGCGCGCCGACGGCGCCGGACAACAGGCGCGCATTGTGGTCTGTTCCATTATCAACGATCCCCAACTGGCTACCGCCCTGGGGGCAGATGCCTTTCTGCACAAGCCCGTGGACCGCACTGGCCTGCTCGACACCCTGACAGATGTGCTACACCGCCCATCCACGGGCAATCTCCCCCCCACAAACTAGGCGCTATACGTCCTCCCGCTCGTCCAGCACATACCGCGGTCGCACAATACTCAGTACCGCGTTGAGCAGTTCCGTCAACGTACCAGTCGAGACGCCCATTGGCTGGCTGAGGGTGAAATATCCCCCCCGGCGGCGTAACGCTTCCTCGCCATAGCTGGTAGCCGTCACCGCCACCACCCGCGTATCGCCCAACGTCGGGTCGTCCCGAATGGCCTGCAACACCTCAAACCCGTCCATCTCGGGCATTAACAGGTCCAGGAACACCAGGTCGGGCTTTTTCTCGCGCGCCAGCCGCAGGGCCTGCGCTCCCGTATACGCCTTGATCTGTTGCACGTCCGCCGCCACCTCCAGGGTAGCCAGCATCCGGCACATCAGGTTCACAAATCCCGCGTCATCATCCACGATCAGGATGCTACGCGGTAGCTCCGGGGAGACGTTGAATACCTCCGCGAGGGCTTCCCGTGTGACCGGCTTGGTCACACAACCATCCAGGCCCGCCGTCTGGCGCAACCAACTGGGGCTGGGAATCGCGCAGCGCAAGATGGGCACATCATAGCGCGCGCTCACTTCGCCCAGCGTCCCCACCCATTCTTCAGGTGGCCTGTCGGGCATCTGGTTCACGATCACCCCCAACGGGTGCGTGCGCTCGATCAGCACCTCCGCCTCGGCCACATTCCTGGCAACCAATACCTGCCGGTCCCCCAGATAGCGGCTGAGCATGTCCGCAATACTGGGGTCAGGGTCCACCACGATCACCGGCACGCCGCTGCGCTCGGCCTGCTTGCGATAGGGCACTTGAAACAGTTGCGCCGTCTCGGGCGCTGCGCCCGGCAGGGGCAAAGAAAAGTGGAACACGCTGCCCTGTTCCATCACACTGTCGGCCCACATGCGCCCACCGTGTAGTTCGACAAACTGGCGGCTGAGGGCCAATCCCAGGCCAGTGCCCCCCCGCCCGCGCGGCCCTCCCTGTACCTGATGGAATGCCTCAAAAATGTGGGCCAACTGGCTGGACGGAATGCCCACCCCCGTGTCCGAGACATGCACCTCCACGGTGCGGTCGCTCTGCTCGGCCCGCACGGTGATACCCCCCTCGTCGGTAAAACGCACTGCGTTGTTCAACAGGTTGAGCAACACCTGCCGGATGCGCGTGCGGTCCATAAACAGTTGGGGTAGTACATCGGGCAACTCTAGATGGAGATACAGCCCACGCTGGCGCGCCAGGGGCGCGAGGGTTTCCACCGCCTCGGCGATCACCGTTCGGGGGTCCAGCAACTCGCGAAACATGGGCAGGCGTGTCGCATCAATGCGGGACAGGTCCAGAATATCATCCACCAGATTTTGCAGGTGACGGGAGGCGCGATACATCTCGCGAATATCGTTGGACAGTTCCGGCGTCCAGCCCACTCTCTTGTAGGTTTCCGGACTGAGGTACATGATCTCGGCAAAGCCGGTAATCAGGTTCAGGGGGGTACGCAGTTCGTGGCTGACGTTCGCCACAAACTGCTCCTTCATGGCGCGGGCCTCGTCGGCCTGCTGGCGCGCCTCGGCCAACTCGTCCCGCGAGCGCTTGAGCAACACGTATGCCTCGTCCAGCGCCTTGAGGGCGCGGTTTAGCTCGCCCTGCCGCTGCCGCAATTCGAGAATCGACCGATGCTGCTGACTGGTGGCCTCTCGCTCCCAGAACTCGATCAGGTGCAACCCTTTATTCGTCAGCATCCCGATGGTGCCCAGCGCCAGAATCAGCGTCAGCCGATAGGAAACCGCCCCGGCCAAGGCATCCGCCGAACCTTCCCGCCACACGAACAGCATGGCGCAAACGGTCAGCACCAGGGCCAGTGGCGTCCCGACCAGCAGGCCCGCCAGCAGCACCGGCACTGCCAGAAAGGAGAGCACCACCGGCTCCTGGACCTGCAAGAATGCAGCGGCAACCAGAGCCAAGCTCCCTAGCGTGCATAACCAGGAAGACAGGCGTGGCCAGGAATTGCGCAGAACCAGGATGGCCACGCCGAGGCCCAGCCCGTGCAAGATCACCGCCGTTTGGGCCAGGGTCGGCGTGTCATGTTCCAGAATAGCCAGCACCAGGAGCCAGGTGGCATAGAACGTGAAAATGGCACAGAAAAATAACAGGTCTTGCCGGAATTCGATCAGGCCACCCTCGCTGGATTCCCGTTCAGGACGAAACCAGCGCTTCAAGGCCATAGAAACCTCCTATGAGATCACCAGGTTTGCGCGATGTATTGAACAGTGAAAGGGCCATATTATCCCGCCCCAGAGAAAAAGCCTGTTGCCGTGAGCAGCGCAAGAGAGCTATTTGCAGTTTGCCGGGAATGGCCCATTCTGTCAACCTGCTCCCCCGCTTGTAGGCTTGACGCCCGCCTGCCGGTGGGTGTTTAATGGTTCCATCGGGTCCAACCCAACCCATTCCACCACCCAGGAGAGAGCCATGTCCAGACCGAATATCCTGATCGTGATGACCGACCACCAGCGCGCAGACACCGTGCTGCCGGAACACCCGGCCATCACCCCGCATGTGGCCCAGCTCGCGCAAGAGGGAGTCACCTTCACCAACGCCTTCTGCCCGTCGCCCCATTGCTGTCCGGCGCGGGCCACCTTCTTTACCGGCCTGTATCCCTCCCGGCATGGCGTGTGGAACAACATCTGCAACGACCAGGCCCTCAGCCGAGGCGTGCGGGAGGGTGTCCGGCTGTGGAGCGAAGACCTGGCCCAGGCGGGCTATGACCTGCACTTTTCCGGCAAGTGGCACGTGAGCGTCACCGAATCCCCCGCCAATCGTGGCTGGACGGAGCATTTTGTCTCCGGCCACATCGCGCGCGACGTGGATTGGGAGCACTACCAGGCGCTGGCCCAGCAACCCCTCCCCACGGAACGCGGGGAAGCCGAAATCCTGCGCCCCGGCTATGGCACCTACCGTCTGTATGGCACCCGCCCCGCCGTGCCAGAGAACCACGACGAGCAGGCCATGCAGCAGGCGCTCAACGTCTTGCCGACTCTGGCGCAGGGCGATCAACCCTGGGGGCTGTTCGTGGGATTGATCGGCCCGCATGATCCCTATATGGTGCCCCAGGAATACCTGGACATGTACGACCTGGAGGATGTGCCCCTACCGCCCAGCTACGCGGACAGCCTGGAAGACAAGCCGCGCATTTACCAACGGATGCGCCAGACGCGCTACGGCCAACTCTCGGACCGCGAGGTGCGCGAGGGGGTGCGCCATTTCTGGGCCTACTGCACCTATCTGGATGACCTGTTTGGCCGCCTGTTGGCTGCGCTGGATGAGACGGGCCAGGCGGAGAACACGCTGGTGTTATACTGCTCGGACCACGGGGATTATTGCGGGGAGCATGGCCTGTTCGCCAAGGGGATTCCCTGCTTCCAGGGGGCTTACCGCGTACCGGCGGTGATGCGCTGGCCAGCGGGCATCCGCAACCCGGGACGTCGCGTGGAGCAGTTCGTCTCGCTGGCAGATTTCGCGCCCACCTTCCTCGATCTGGCCGACGTGCCCGCCGACCGGCATTTCTCCGGCGCCAGCCTGCTCCCCTTCCTACGGGGTGAGTCGCCGGACAACTGGCGAGATGCCATCTTTACCCAGTGTAACGGCGTGGAGCTGTACTATACCCAGCGTTCGGTGATGACGAACGATTGTAAGTACACGCTGAACGGCTTTGACCGCGACGAGTTGTACGATCTGCGCAGCGACCCGCACGAGATGCGCAACCTGGCCGACGACCCGGCCTACGAGCCGGTGAAGCGCGCCCTGTGCCGCCGCCTGTGGCAGTTCGCCTATCAGGAACAGGACTCGGCCATCAACGCCTATATCACCGTGGCGCTGGCCCCCTACGGCCCGGCCATCGCCTTTATGGATGACGACGAGTCGACGTAGGTGCCGGACAGATCAGGATGTAGACATCCCGCGGCAGAATGCCGCGCCTGCATCTCTGAAGTGCCAGGCTAATGGCTAAAAAGTGCAATTGCATTGCGGAATAGCCAACCCGTTTGAACGGGTTTCATCTTCTCTCAGCCTGGGACCTTCAGTCCCAGGTAGGGATCGGCCAGGATACGCGGTTTCGCCTATTGCTCCCAGGAGCAAACGTGCTAAGATGAGGGTGAACCACTGCATTTCAGGAGTGCAAGCATGTCTCAAACTATGCCATCTCAGGACGAACCAACTTACCAACAGCGTATCGACGCCATGCGCCAGACCAAGGCCGAGCATACGGCGCTCAAGGTAGAGCTATTCGGCTATTTCGATACCGACGACCACGGCTATATCCCCTGGACGGAGCCGATTCCCTTTGAAGCCATACCCAACCACCCGTCCGGCGGCTGCTGGGGTATGCGGGGCATCGGCGAGAATTTCCGCCGCTGGCTAGAAGTGCACCCCCTGTATATCCATCCCATGAGCTCGCTGGCCGGGGCCTGGGTATACAGAAGCATCCCCGGAGTGGCCGGACACGAGCTGCCCCGCGTGCGCGGTCAGGCACCCCAACAACGGACCCGCCGGAACCGCGACGATGGACCGGCCAACTGGCGGCCAGAGGATCGCCCCCGCCACCTGTTCCCCCTGATTCGCCAATACAACATCTACAACCACGGCATGGGAGCGCCCAACCACCTCGGCCCGGATATGACCATCGGCCTCCGGCTCGGCTGGGGCGGCCTGCTGGGAAAAGTGCGCTACTACCGCGGGTTGAATCGCCCCACAGACAGCTCCTTCTATGATGGGGAGGAGCAGTTGATCCTGGGCGTGCAGGCCTGGATTCGTCGCCATATAGAGCTGGCGCAAACGATGGCCGAGGCGGAGCCCCACCCCGCGCTGCGCGAGAACCTGCGCGCCATCGCCGAGGTCAACGCCTGGCTGGTGGAGGGGGCGCCCCGCACGCTGCGCGAGGCGTGCCAGTTCCTCGTCTGGTTCCAGTCGGTAGACCGCATGTGGGGCCTGGGCGGCGCAATGGGCCAGTTGGACGAGTTGCTGCGTCCCTATTACGAGGCCGATTTGGCGGCGGGCCGCGAGACGGACGAGTCCGTCGTCTGGCACCTCGCCAGCCTGTTCTTCAACGACCCGCACTATTCCCAGATCGGCGGACAGGCTCCCGATGGCCGCGACCTGACCAGCCCCATGTCCTTCCTGGTGCTGGAGGCCATGCACCGCCTGCGCACCCCGGCCAACATCGCCCTGCGCGTGCACGAGGGGATGGACCGCGCGCTCTTACGGCGGGCGGTGACCTACATCTGCGAGGATGGCACGGGGGTTTCGTTCGCCTGCTCCAAAGGGCTGGACGAGGGGTTTGCCCGCAACGGCCACCCGATGGGACTGGCGCGCATGCGGGCCAAGGTGGGCTGCAACTGGACCGCCCTGCCGGGCGTGGAATATTGCCTGCAAGACGTGACGCGGGTCTGCCTGGTGACGCCCCTGCTGCTGGCGCTGGATGATATGTTGGCAGACGCCGATACGCCCCGCACGATGGAATCCCTGTGGGAACGATATGCCCACCACCTGGGCATCGCCGTGGGGGTGGTCAAACAGGGCAAGGACCTGCACATGGAGCGCCAGGCGTCCAACTGGCCGGAAATCGTGCTCAACCTGTTCTGTCACGGCCCCATCGAGCGGGGGGTCGATGCCTCGGCGGGTGGGGTGGACATCGTGGACCTGGCGATGGACGGCATCGGCCTGGCGACGGTTGCCGACTCGTTCGCGGCCATCGAGCAGCGGGTGGTGCAGGAGGGCCGCCTGACCTGGGAGGAGCTGGCCGAGTGCTTGAGCAACGATTTCGCCGGGGCCGAGCCGGTCCGGCTGATGCTGCACAACATCCCCCGCTATGGCGCGGGCGGCACGCGGGCCGACTGGTGGGCCAAGCGGGTGGCCGATTGCTGGAGCCATCTGGTGCGCGATACCCCCACGGCCAGAGGGTTCACCTGCATCCCCGGCCTGTTCTCCCACGGCGGCACGGCCCGCTATGGCGAGCGGGTGGGCACGACGCCCAATGGCCGCCACGCGGGAGAGGCCCTGTCGCACAGCGCCGACCCGGACCCTGGCTTTTTGCAGGTGGGGAACGTGGCCGCCACGGCCAAGGCCAGCGCCGTCGCCGCCGTGCAGCCGCGCTGGGGCAACACCACTCCCTTGCAGATCGAACTGGACCAGTCGTTGGTCAAGAACCTGGGGGGTATCGAGGCGGTGGAGCACCTGATCCTGGCGCACAACGCGCAGGGTGGCACGCTGATCAACATGAATATTTTGAGCAAGGAGCAAATCCTGGAGGCGCACGCCGACCCATCCACGCACCCCGACCTGGTGATCCGCGTGACGGGCTATAGCGCCTACTTCCGCTCGCTCTCGCGGGAATATCGCCAACCCATTGTGGACCGCATTCTGGCCGAAGGGTAACGCAGTGATTGAGTAAACCCACCGCTACGGCAGCGTTGGGAAGGAGCAATGACGATGGTACCCATCGAGGATAGCGGAGCTGATACGAATGACGCTGTGCTCCGAGATCGCGAACAAAGCCAGCACGTGCCTCAACCATCCACCCCGTCTCCCACTCGGTTTCTGCTTCAGTGGGTGACGGATGGAGGAGTTGGCATCGGCGCAGACGTGGGGGGCTATGATGTTGCCAATGTAACATACGAGGTATTTCGACGATGCCGCGGGAGGACATAGGATCAATTTTTGGAAGCAAGTCACTGCCTTGGCCGTACAGGGGGTAGGGCAATGAGCATGGCGCCAAATGAGCAGGTTGGAGAGGAGTATGGCTATCCTAGCGGAATGCAGTCTCAAATCAAGGGCCTGCAAGTTGCCGGAATCATCTGCGTTAGCCTGGTCACGCTTTGGGTAGGTTGGCATGTGGGGACAATGCCTGCAGAGTTTGAGGGACCAGAAACGCTAGGACTCCTGCTTGCACTGAGTTTATTCTTGGTTATGGGGTGGATGGTAGGTTTATACTTGATTCATCTCTTCCCAACGATATGGATAACTGGACAGTATCTGGTCTTGTCGAAATTCCCAAAAGGTTATACCAGGATATCCTGGCAAGATGTGATCGAGACGACGAAATGTCCGCCTCTACGTTATTGCTTCGGTTCCACCCTAGTGCGGGCACGCCGTATCACGCTCTGGCATCGGTTCTACGGGCTTCAGTACACGGGGTCGATACAGCCGGTGTTTCTCATCCATCCATCGATCGACCGCCACGATGAGCTTCTGGAGGAGATCAGACACAGAACAACCGAACGTTGACCGCAGCGGTAAGCTTTGCAGTTATTTCGATTGAAGGCACAGAGCGGAGAAAGGGATTTTGGCAGGGCTGACTCTACACCAATGCCCCCTGCGGGGCATCCCAGTTCTTGACGGGTGCTCAATCGCCTGCGGCGGCAGTACAGGCAACGCCGCGTTGTCGAAGGGTAACAAGGCCGAGGGCTGACCCATGATCCGGCCTTGGGGGCTTTATCCAGCCGGGCTGATAATAGAAAAGTGCGCCAAGGTGCACTGCAAACCAGGGAACCCGTTTATGGAGTCTGAGAAGATAGTTCGGTGGCGGCAACGAGGACGCTGCATCCGTATATGGGGCAACGCTGGTATCGGCCCCAGCTATTAGGAGAGACAACGCAACATGGATATGGGACAGCAAGTCACCAAACAGGACCTCGATGAATTCGCGCGCTTTGCCATGGAGAAGATGTCCTTTCTTCAGACGGAGTATGGCTTTTCGCCGCAGACTGCTGGGAGCCAAGGTTTGCTCGCAAAGGCCATCTATACCCATGTTGACTTGGCCATCGAGATTACACTGGATTGGAAAGATCGTGCAGTTGACTGCATGGTTGTTCGGATGGAAAATGGGGAATTCCCCGTAGGGTACTATGTTTCCCCAGACGGGAAAACCATCCGCAAACATGTCGCGGGCGTCATCCGCGAGTTCCGATGCGACGTGGACCAGACTGTGCTTGCCCATCTCCGGAAAACAGCCCACTTGTCCTACTGGAAGAGGACCCTTGATGTTCTCAAGAGTATGGTGGAGGACTATCGCAAGATACTGATATCATGCATGGCCTGCATTCTGCAGAACAAAGAGAAGCTGTTCTAGGGGCGGGGGAGATACATGTTCCAAGGACGCGCAACGCAAAACGGGGGTGACACTGTGTGTGCCACCCCCGCTCGATTCCTCGAAAAGCCCCGTGTTTAGTAATTCTCGGCCACTAGCTCGTAATACGCCTGCGGATGCCGACAGGCCGGGCAGACCTTGGGCGCGCTCTTGCCCTCGTGGACGTATCCGCAGTTACGGCACTTCCACTTGACTTCCTCGTCCCTGGCAAAGACCTTGCCCTCGCGCACGTTCTCCAGCAGCTTGCGATAGCGCTTCTCGTGCTGCTCCTCCACCTCGGCGATCTCGGTGAACACCGCGGCCACCTCTTTCAACCCCTCGTCTCGCGCCACCTGGGCGAAATTCTTGTAGAGCGTGGTCCACTCCAGTTGCTCGCCGTCCGCCGCCGCCTCCAGGTTAGCCGCCGTATCGCCGATCACCCCGGCGGGATAGGCCGCCACGATCTCGACGTCGCCCCCTTCGAGCAGCTTGAAGAACATCTCGGCGTGTTCCTTCTCATTGTCCGCCGTCTCGGTGAAAATGGCGGCAATCTGCTCATAGCCCGCCTTCTTGGCCACAGAAGCGAAATAGGTGTAACGATTGCGTGCCTGTGACTCTCCTGCAAAAGCTGCCAGGACGTTCTTTTCCGTTTGCGTGCCCTTGATACTCGCCATGTGTCTACACTCCCTTAATGATAAAAATGCGGTGCACACCACCGTGCGAACGCTATCGGCCAGATGCTCCGGGGAGGATGATGGGAAAGGGTATCGAGAGCATATCAACTTGGCCCCGGCCTTTGCCCTGGTTCAGACAAAGGCTGTCTTGTTTTCCGACGTCCCTAGGATAGCGCGACCGGGCGATTCTGTCAATAATGACACCGGGGATCGATCAGGGTGATTGCCGCGCGCAAGCAGAGCAGATCACTCGCCCCCCGCCAGCCTCACCTACTGTAAGGGCTGGACCCTTTAGCCAATGGACCAGGATGCAGCCGTGCAGCCCGGCACCGCCTGACGCCGCACAGCCGCCTCCATGCCTTTTCTGCCTCAGCGTGCCACCATCCCGCAAACTCTAATAAATTATTCACCCTGATTAACCTTAATTCGACCTTGCTCATGTATACTGTCCTGCATAGAATCGGATAGACGTTTGATCGAATGCATAGCAATCAATCCCTCGCCACCTCGTCATTGGCACTGCCCCACGATTCCCCTGCATCTCGCTTCTCCAGTCCGACACACCTTGCATCTGCTCGTACAACCAGATATCCCGTTGATGAACGCGCTCCGTTAACAGATGAATAATGATAGCCTTATACAGATAGTCGTTCGTTGGTCGATCTCTGGAATTGCACGTCTTTTCCCCGTGATTGTTGCCTTGCTCTCCTTGCGGTTGACATCAGCCTGCTGACAGACGTCCCAGGTCAACCCCGTCCCCACACGTGTCCTCTTCCGTCCGGCACCTTCTTGTCCATTTATTCCCGCCTTGCTATGCCCTGGCTGTTGGGCATAGCCTCTCGCGCTGGCCCACACCGGGGCCGGGAACGGGCAATTGGCTGCCCGTCTTCCGGCTACCCGTGAAGTCGGCCCTGAAGCGCGAGACGGCTGCCCAATGCCTGCATCCCTGGAGCGACCTTGCCTGGTCCGCCTCGGGGTTATGGGGCGTCGGTCAGAGATCTGGCCTCGGCTCGTCCGTTACCTGGGGAACGGTTCCCCGGTTCAAGGTATCGGAACATGGGTTTTTCGTACAGTGTCGAAAAGATTCTAGGAGGAATGGGAATGTCCAAGGTGTATTTGAATCTGGTTGCCACGCTTCGTCAGTTGACCAACCGTGAAGAGGGTGCGTCCCTGGCCGAGTACGGTCTTTTGCTGGCCCTGATCGCCGTCGTCGCGATGGGGGCTGTTGAGGTACTTGGGACAGGCATCGAAGCGACCTTCACCGAGATCGCGGCAGCTTTCGGCGGCTGACCTGTCATCCCCACTCGGTGTCAGGCACAATGGCAATATGCCTGATGCCTGCTACCCGAGTGCTCGCAACTCGGCCCCGCCCACGGCCCCATCCAACGGCTGGCCGTAGAGCGGCGGGGCCTGTCAATTCGTGAACCAGTGGTCGCGACACACCACGGCAACCCGCGGTGCGTCGCGACCACTACCAGGCAAAGGGAGCGATAGGAAACGGCCATGAGACGAGGTTTTCACCTGCAAGAGGAACGCGGCTCGACGCTGGTCGAGTACGCGCTGGTCCTGCTGGTATTCCTGACGCTCATCCTCGGCATCATGGAGTTTGGCCGGGTCGCCCTGATCTACAGCACGCTCGCCAACGCCGCCCGCGAAGGCGCCCGCTATGGCATCATCCACCCAGGAGACGACGCGGGCGCTGAGACAGCCGCGAGTGCGCACATCACCGGCCTGGACCCGGCTCGCCTGATCCTGACAGCCTCATCGTCGAGTGATACGGTGACCGTTTCGGCAGACTATACGGCGGATCTGTTAACAGGCCTGTTCGGTGCTGATATCCCATTGCACGCCGAGAGCACCATGCGGCTGGAATAAACAGGGAGGACACAGTGGGACGTTTACGCGGATTCATCTGGTTGTTTGCGGGGTTGGTCGTCGCCGGACTGGCGGGCATCGTGGCCTTTGCTGCGCTCACCCAGGCCATGCCCGAAGTGTCAGCCCAGGAGGAAACCCAGCTCAGGGTAACGGTGGTGACTGCTGCGCGGCTCATCCCTGTGCGCACGGTGTTGACCCGCGAGGATGTCGAGATCAAAGAAGTACCGGTAGACGCCGTGCCCGAAGGGGCCATCGCTGGCTTTGAAGATGCAGAGGGCATGATTACTCTGGTCGACCTCTACCCAGGGGAGATCCTGTTGGACAGGCGACTGCTGGACCCCAACGTAACCACCGGCGACGGACGCATGGCCCTCTATGTGGCGGAGGATCAAGTGCTCATGGCCCTTCCGGCCGACGACCTGCTCACCACCATGAATGTGCTCAAGCCGGGCGACCGGGTAGACCTGGTTATCTCGATGGATTTCCCCATCAACCGCGAGATGCAGGCTATCGGAGCGCAATCTGCCGATGGGACTGGCACCGAGCGGGAAGATGAGCCAGCCACCTTCTGCGTCCTGCAAAATGTGGGCATCGCCGCCATCATCGGCGGCCCCACGCAGCAAGGCGACGGCCAGTCCCCTCTGAGCGGGCAGGGCATGAACAGCACGGACCGCCCCCGGGCGTTGCTGGTCACACTCAACCCGCAAGACTCGCTGGTGCTCAAGTTCGCCCTGGACTCGGAGGGCGTGCAGAGCATTCTGCTGCGAGCGCCCGGCGTGGACCGGCCCTTCGATATGGAGCCGGTAGACGTAGATTATGTCATCAACCGCTACCAGATTCCCACTCGCGTCGGTGAGTAAGGGGCCTGAGGTGAGGTCAGGTGCTCGTTCTATGCGCTCTGCGCCCACCTGCCCCAAGATGCTCGGACTCGTATCTGCAATCCTTTCGGAGGACAAGCTGTGGCCGTGATGGATTATGAAACGACACGCATCCTACTCATCAGCGCCCACGAATCGATGCGCGATCAGGTGCTATCTATCCTACAGGGCAGATTACCGAACCATCGGGTCTACTGGGTCTCTCAATCCGACCTGGCCCTGGGACGGGCAGAGGAGCTGGTACCCCACCTGATCCTGGTGAACGCGGACCTACCCGCTACGCCCATGAGCTACTTGGTGCGTGAGCTGAGCGCGCGCGCTCCACGCGCCCCCATCTTGGTGCTCATCGAACCGGATGATCTCTCCGAAGCCAGCCAGGCCGTGTTGGCCGGGGCGCGTGGCTTCATGACCAAACCGTTGCAGCCTGACGATCTGGTGTCCAGCATCCGCGAAATCCTGCGCCAACAGGAGGCCCCCCAGGCAGCCAAACCCACTCAGACCACGAGCAGGGTGATCGTGTTTTGCGCGCCCAAAGGGGGCACGGGCCGCACGACCCTGGCCATCAACACCGCCGTCGGCCTCGCCCAGCAGGCCGCAGAGTCGGTGGCCCTGATTGACGCCGATTTCGCCGCGCCAGCCCTGGATGTCGCCCTGAACCTCCAATCGGAACGCACCATCGCGAACCTGCTGCCCCGCCTGTCCCGGCTGGATGAAGAACTCATCCGGGGCGTGCTGGCCCGTCACGCCTCAGGGGTACACGTCCTGCTGTCGCCCCCACCCGGCGCCCTCCCGCAGGCCATCCCCCTGCCGCAGGTCCAGCAGATTGTCGCCACGCTGCGGCGTACCTTTGCCTGGGTAATCGTCGATCTGGGCTTGCCCATGAACGAAACCGCCTACGCTTTTCTGGATGCAGCGGACCGCATCGTGTTATCCATCCTGCCCGAGATGGTGGGCCTGCGTAACACCCGCCTGATGCTCGACCAACTGCACGAGCGAGGCTATCCCGAGGACAAAATCTGGCTGGTGGTAAACCGCGCCACCCTGACAGGCGGGGTCAAGCCCAGGGACATCGAGGGGCATCTGGACCTGCCGGTGACCTTTGCCATACCCGACGACCAGCCACTGGCTACTCACGCCATCAACCGCGGGGTGCCCGCCATCCTCAGCCATCGCCACAGCGCCCTGGCCCGTGGATACCGCCAATTCGTCCAAAAGATCATCGAGGAGCCACCGCCCACGGACAAAGAGAGACATCAAAAGGAGCGCGTGCGTCAGGCCGCCAAGGGAAATCCCATGGAGCGATTGCTGGGAAACCAGCCTGTTCGGCTATGGCGGGCCAGGCCGAAAAAGGCCGATGGCCTGCGAGCCACTTCGACTGTGGAGGGCACCGATGGCTGAACGAATGCACACGGCAGCACGGGAGCACGCGGTCCAAAGTCCGCCCCCAGCGCAGGCAGGCAGGGGCGTTGGGCAGCATGTAGGCGATCATCGGAGCGGTAGCATCCCACTGCTGGCAGCCTGGGCCTTGGCGCTATTACTGTTGCTGCTGGCCGCTTGTAGTGCGCCCCCGAATGCTGAGGCGATCCTCATGGAGGCCACCCTTTCCCGCGCCCATCTGTCCGCAGAGGAACAGGACATCTATCGCATAGAAGTTCGGATACAGGACACGGCGAACAAGCCAGTGAATCGCATGCAGGTCCAGGCCGAGGTACTGGACGCCGACGAGCACCCCATCGCCAGCCTATCCTGTGAGCGGGTGCCCCTTGCCCCGGGCCGCTACTACAGCGCCCCCTTTGCGCCAGTCGCCGAGACCGCCGGTCCCTGGCACGTCAAGATTAGTGCCTCAAAAGGTCCCGCGGTCGTTGAGCAGGTGTGGGCTTTCCAACTGGACGAGTTCAAAGCCACGGCAGAACAGCCGTCCGAGCACTCGGTTACCCAGGGGACTGATCTTGCAGAGGAGGCGCTGTTCGAGCAGATCAGCCACAACTCCCCCGCCGCCACTATCGAGAACCGTTCCCCATCGACTGCGGCCATCGCCGCATGGCAGGCGCAACAAACTAGCCGGGCGCTGTTCTTTGCCGTACTGGTAGCCCTGGCCGCCATGATCGGCTTTGTGGGCATCTGGCGCACCACCCACAGCCTCGACCCCATCCGCGCCCGCCTGCGCGAATACGGCCTGGATGGTAGCTCGGCCTTTAGCATGGGAGATGCCCCCGCTACCGGATTGCAGCAGATCTCCCGCCTCAAGCGGCTGGTAAGCGGGCTGGGACTGGGGCCGCAACTGGCGGATCAGTTGACGCAAGCGGACGTGCCCCTGACCGCCACCGAGTTCCTGCTAGTGATCCTGGCCACGGCGCTGTTGGGGGGCCTGGTCGGTATCTGGCGATTCGGGTTCCCGCTGGGGCTGCTGCTGGCCGCCCTATTCGGCTATCTCCCGCTGTTTTACCTGAGCATAGCCAAGACCCGGCGGCGGCACGCCTTTACCAACCAGCTTCCAGACGCGCTGACCCTGCTAGTGGGCGCGTTGCGGGCGGGATATGGGCTGACCCAGGCCCTGCAAGTGTTGGTCAGTCAACTCCCTGCTCCGGCCTCCAAAGAATTCTCCCGCGTGGTGAACGTGGTCAGCCTGGGAATGCCCATGCAACAAGCTCTGAACGACCTGGCGGAGCGCATTCAGACGGATGACGTCGGGCTGACGGTTACGGCCATCACCGTCCAATACCAGATTGGCGGCAACCTGGCCGAGACCCTGGACACCATCGCGGAGACCATTCGCAGCCGCATCCGTATCCAACGACAGATTCAGGCGCTCACCGCCGAGGAGCGTCTCACCGGCTATATCCTGGCGGCGTTACCGACAGTGCTCGGGCTGCTCCTATTCACGATAAACCCGGATTATATGAGCGGCCTCTTTGCGCCCGGGCTGCCCCGCCTGATGTGTATAGGGGCCCTGGTCCTGCAGTTTATTGGTTACCTGGTCATTCGGCGCATCATCGCCATCGAGGTGTGACTTATGGAATGGAACCTGTTCAGCCTCAGTCCTGATTTCCCGGCATCCCTCGTCTTTGCCCTGCTCATGGGCCTGGCAGCCAGTTGCCTGTGGCTGGCAATCGCCCCGACCGACGTCCTGCGACTCGAACGGCGGCGACTGGACGCCTATGTGCGGCGACTGGATGAGCTACCATTGGACGACACCGATGGTCCCTTTGCCCGGCGGGTGCTGCTGCCCCTGTTGCATCGCGCTCTGCGCCTGTTCGGGCGGCTGATGCCCAATCGCGCGATGGCAACTACCCAGCGCCTGCTAATTCAGGCCGGGGAGCCGGGGCGACTCACGGTTCTGGACTATTACGGCATCCAGCTTTTATCCACGTTGTTGTGCGCAGCCCTGGGAGTGCTGCTCCTCAGTCAACGGGGGATTTCCCTGCGCAACCTGCTGTTCGCCGGCACGCTGGTGGCCCTGGGCCTGTACATGCCCCATTTCTTGCTGCGCCAACGGGCGGACGCGCGCAATAAAGAGATCCTGCGGGCTTTGCCCAACGCCCTGGATATGCTCACCATCGGAGTAGAAGCCGGGCTGGCCTTTGAATCCGCCATGATGCGCGTGGCGGAGCGCTGGAATAACGCCCTCACGCGCGAATTTCGCCATGTGGTGTTAGAGATGCGCGTAGGCACCCCGCGAGACGTGGCCTTGCAGCATATGGCCGAGCGCACCAATGTGCCAGACCTGAGCACGTTTGTCGCGGTGCTGGTGCAATCCAGCCAGCTAGGCGTGAGCATCTCTGATGTGTTGCACAATCAGGCAGCGCTAATGCGCGAGAAACGGCAACAACGGGCAGAAGCGATGGCCCGGCAGGCCCCAGTCAAGATGGCCTTCCCGCTGGTGTTCTTTGTCTTTCCCGCGTTGCTGGTCGTCATCCTGGGGCCTGCCATCCCGCGCATCGCGGCGATGTTCCAAAACATGATAGGAGACTAGTACATAGCGGATGGAAACGAACGAGAGACCGGCATCTGTGGAGCGATCCGACGGACAGGCCGAGCCGTTGCATGGGGGAACGATGAGCGACAGCTACAAGCACGGGATGGAGAATGATCCGCGCTATCAGGAGGGGATGACCCATTACCAGGCCGGGCAATGGGCGGAGGCTATTCACTGCTTTGAAAAATTGACCCTGACCTATCCGGATAGCCGCCTGTTGTCAGACCTGTTGGAGCAGGCCCGCTTCAAGGTGCGCCTGGATGCCGACACGCGCGTGCGCGGCAGACGCTGGATGATCCCCTGGGCAAGGATGCTCGTGGCCCTGGCTGCAGTCTCCGCGTTGGCCCTGGCGACGGTGTTGGGCATACAGGCCCTACGGGACCAGGTCGCCCCTGCCATCGCCCAGGCGTGCACCGAGCGCGCCCGCGCGCAATTACTGGCAGAAGCCAACAGCCTGCTGGAAGCGGGCAAGCTAGGATCTGCGCAATCCAAGTTCGAGGAATTGCTGTCTCAGGTGCCAGACCATCCCGAAGCGCAACAGGGCCTGGCCCAGGTTGCCGCTCAGCGCGAGTTGTTATCCCTGTACGAACAGGGTGTGACTCAACAACAGGCCGGGGAATTGCGCCAGGCTCTGGCCGTTTTCCAGGATTTGTTGGTGCGCGCTCCCCAATACAAGGATGTCCGCTTGCAGGTGGGAGAGCTGCAACACGCGCTCAAGGTAGAGGAGTTATTCGCCCTGGCGGAGACGGCCTATGCCGACGGGCTTCACGACGAGGCGCTGGATCTCTACGAGCAACTGCAAGCCCTGGACAACAGCTATCAGGCCGAAACGGTCCGCGAGCGGCTGTTCACCCTGTATATGGATGTGGGTCGAGGGCTGGTAGAGCAGGAACCTCCCCAGACGGAACTGCTGCCCGCGGCGATAGACTACTTTGGGCGGGCGCTGAGCCTGCAACCCCGCAGCGCCGACGCCGCCTGGGAGCAGCGATTGGCAGAAGCCTTCCTGGACGGCATGGTCCGCTATCAGGAGGGCTACTTTGACCAGGCGATCATCAGCCTGCGGGCCGTCTATGACCGCCGTCCCGAGTATATGGGCAGCATGACACTGAACCTGCTATACGAATCCTACGTTCGCAGCGGCGACCAATATCGGCGCGAGAACGACCTGGGCTTTGCCTATGAGCAATACCGCCAAGCATCCGCTCTGCCTGTGGAGGACCGCACCCTCGCGCTGGAACGATTGCGCGAGATCATCCCCTTCCTCACGCCGACGCCCACCCCCACGGTCACACCTACACCCACCGCTACCCCCATCCCCACCGCCACGCGGCCGCCCACCGCTGTTCCCACGCCCAGACCGCTGGCCGCTTACCGCAACCACATCGCCTTCTGGTCGGACAACGAAGACCGCCCCGGCCTCTGGGTAATGGACCCCGCCTTTAAAAACCGCACCTATCTGGGCGAGTCGCGGGCACTGCGGAAGCAATTTGATGAACTGGTGGCAAAGCAGCACGTCTCCCCGGATGGTCGTTATGTCCTGTTCGTGCGCAGCGTGGGCGGGTCGGCGCAAATCATGATGGACCGCCCCGACGATCCGGAATTGGGCAAACTGCTGCCCTTGCAACTTACCCGCCTGCGGGTCTGCTATCACCCTGTCTGGTCGCCCGATGGGGGGCGCATCGCGTTCGTCAGCGAGCAAGACCGCACAGACGACATCTGGATCATGAACGCAGATGGCTCTGACCAACGCAACCTGACAGAGAACGTCTGGGAGTGGGAGAAGCATCCCTCCTGGTCGCCCGATGGCAACAGAATCGTCTTCTGGTCGAATCGGGATGGGCGCAAGCAACTCTATATCATGGATGCCGACGGGCGCAACGTGCGCAACATCAGCGATAGCCCGGATGGGGAATACGATCCCGTCTGGATCAAATAACTGGGGGGTGACATATGCTAAACGCCAACCGCAACGCTATGCCGGAACCGATACGTGATCCTGGCAAAGGGAGTCTGGCCGCCGAGCAAATCCGCGAGCGGGTACAGCGCCGCCTGTTGGCCGAGCTAAGCCCTACGATGGATACCCGCAACATGGAACTGGTTCGTCCCGCATTGGAACAGATCTTTATGGAGACGCTGGCGCAGGAACAGGTACCCCTCAGCCGCGTGGAACGCACCCAACTGTTCGACGAGATCGCGGCGGCCATCCTCGGCTTTGGCGTGCTAGAGCCGCTGCTGCGCGATGAGAGCGTCACCGAAATCTTGGTGAATGGCCCGGATCAGGTGTTCATTGAGCGCAACGGCCTGCTCAAAGAGGTTGACGTCCACTTTCGAGATAGCGCCGAGCTGATACGGATCATCGACCGGATCGTCGCCCCCCTGGGCCGCCGCGTGGACGAAAGCAGCCCGATGGTGGATGCCCGCCTGCCCGACGGCTCCCGCGTCAACGTCATCATCCCTCCACTGGCTCTCAATGGTCCATGCGTCAGCATCCGCAAGTTCGCCAAGGCGGTCTACTCCGTGGACGACGCCGTTCGGCTGGAGACCCTGAGCCAGGAAATGGCCCACTTTATGCGGGCCTGCGTGCTGGGACGGCTCAACATCGTCATCTCGGGAGGTACCTCCACCGGTAAAACGACGCTGCTGAACATCCTGTCCAGCTTCCTACCGTCCAACGAGCGCATCGTTACCATTGAGGATGCCGCCGAGTTACACCTCAATCAGCGCCACATAGTCCGTCTGGAGGCCCGCCCGCCCAACATCGAGGGGCGCGGTCAGATCACCATTCGCCAACTGGTGATCAATGCCCTGCGCATGCGCCCCGACCGGATCATCGTCGGCGAGGTACGCGGAGCGGAAGCGCTGGACATGTTGCAGGCCATGAATACCGGCCACGATGGCTCACTCACCACTGCCCACTCGAATAGCCCGCGGGATACCCTGCACCGCGTAGAAACGATGGTGCTGACGGCCGGGACGGATATGCCCCTGCGGGCCATTCGCGAACAGATTGCCTCCGCCTTTGACCTGATCATCCACCTGGACCGCCTGTCCGACGGCACGCGCAAGGTGGTCGCTATCTCGGAGGTGCAGGGGATGGAGGGAGATATCATCGTCATGCAGGACATTTTCCGCTATCAGCAGACCGGCATCAAGGATGCGCGGGTGCAGGGGTACTTTACCGCCACCGGTATCCGGCCCAAGTTCATGGAAAAGATCCAGATGGCGGGCATTGACCTGTCTCCCGCCATCTTTGGCCCGGCCCAGCGAAAGGATGCCAGACGATGAATGCTGCTCAACGGGTAGAAGAACTGCCGGGGGCCAGCCCGACAGAACAGAGCGAGCGCCCCTGGACGCTATCCGAAGTGATGGTAGATATCGAGCAGCGCGTGATCAACGGCGACGTGGAACGCTTTCGCCCGCTGCCCACCGGCTTTCACCCGCTAGACGACGTGCTGGCCGGGGGGCTGCGACCTGGCGAACTGATGATCGTGGGCGGCGCTTTTGGGGTGGGCAAAACCATCCTGGCCCTCCAGACTGCCCGCAATGTGGCCATGAGCCATCCCAGCTACAGGGCCATGTATGTATGCTACGAACATGACCCGATCCACCTCTTGATGCGCCTGCTCGCCCTGGAAAGCGCCGAACATAGTCGCCCGCAGGATGCCCTTACGCTGCGCAAGCTGGCCGAGCTGGCCTTCGGCAGCACTGGCAGCGCGGGGTTGATCTCCCGCCTGCGAAGTATGCCCCGTTATACCCTGATGATGCAGCACGTGGACGCGTACGCCAATCGCCTGTCCCTGATTCGGGCCAGCGGGGTCCATGGCACACTGGAGCGCATTCACCACTGGGCCGAGACCCTCCTGAACCAACAGGCCGGGGGCATGCTACTGGTGGTTGACTACCTGCAAAAAATACCGCTAGAGACCGTGTTGGCCGAGGACGAGGCCACTACCCGGCTGGCCCAGGGCTTGAAGGAACTTGCCATGACTCTGGGTATCCCGGTGCTGGCCATCGCTGCTTCGGACCGGGTCGGGCTAAAGGCCCGCCGCATGCGGCTGTCCGACCTGCGCGGCGGTTCGGCCCTGCAATACGAAGCCGATATTGGAATTGTGCTGCACAACAAACACGAGATCGTCAGCCGTGAGCACCTGGTGTTCAACGCCATCGAGGCGGAGGAAATGCGCAAGTGGGTGGTGATGAGCGTGGAGAAGAACAGGGCCGGGGTGAACGCCATCGACATGGAGTACGCTCTGGACGCGGCCCACTTCCGTCTGCTGTCTGACGGTGATATGGTGCGCGAGCGGCTGGTGGATGAAAAGGTTGTGCTGCAATAGGAGTGAGAGAAAAATGGCCGATCAAGGGATGGTGAACGGGCGGCCCGCCAGTGATCTACTGGAGGCACACCTGCACGACACCTTGCCTGATACCTACGCAGCCGTCTACGAGCCGACGATTCGAGACCAACGCCTGGATGCTGTCGTCGTCGGCCCGCAAGGCCTGTTCGTACTGCACGGGGTGGCCTGGCAAGGCCAGATTACCCCCCAACCACGCGGGGCGTGGCGCGAGCAACTCGCGTCGGGCGAGGTGATTCGCCACCCAAACCCGGCGCGCATCGCCCGTCGCGCCACCCAGGCCCTGCGGGCCTTTCTGCGAGACGAGTTCCCCGGCTGCAAGCCGGATATCCACCATTTCCTGGTGCTGCTCCATCCCGCAGCCACCCTCGACCTGTATGGCACCCCTAACCCGCCCTGCATCCGGCTGGATGCCCTGGGGCCAGAAATTTTGGGCATGTCAACGCCGGGGCAGCCCCTCACCGATCAGGCCCTACGCGAGGCGCTGGCTACGGCCTTGAACGAGCGCCGCCTGACCCGCACGCAACGCGCGGCGCAGCCCTTCATCTTTCGCTCGGGGGGCTGGCTGGGCCGTGGAGAAAAAGCCCATACCATCCAGCAGGTTCTCAGACACCTGGATCGTCACCCGGCGGATGGCGTCCATCACCTGCGCAATGGCTCGCTGGAGCGCTGGTTCCACGAGCAAGGGGCACGCCATCTGGCAATACTGGCCCAGGGGATCATGCAGAAAAACGTGTGGAACCCCTACGTATGCCTGGAGCGCTTTATGCTAGGGACAGGGCTGGTGCGGCGTCCTCGGCTGGTCGTCAAGCCACGCCGGGTGAACATGGGGTATGTGCTAGAGGGCGAAAAAGCCACCGGCGCGTTACGTCTGCGCCAGGGGCGCGGGCGCGGCTATCTCTACGGGACGGTAGAACCAGGCGATAGCTGGATGCAAGTAGACCCGTCCGATCTGGCCGGATCGCTAAATGCGGTGGTCACCGTGGATACCTCCTCCCTGCTTATCACCGAGCAACCGGCCCGTAGCTACCTGACAGTCCGCTCGAATGCAACGGAGCAGCCGGTACAGGTTCCCGTGGCCGTACACGTCATGCCAGCCCTTTCCCATTTGAGCCACCACGTTCTCCGTCCGGCGTTCGCCCTGTCGCTGGTCGGACTGATCGGCGGCGCGATAGGCTGGGCGCTAGCCCCCCTGGCTTTCCCGGCTCCAGCCTGGCTCACCCATCTCACGCAGCCAGCCCTTCCGTCACAGGTCGTGTGGGCGGTGCTGTGCGCCACATTCTGGGCAATCATCGGCGCGGTACGAAGCTTTGCCTGGGACGCAGCCTGGCCCCTGGCCTACAGCCTCCGGCGTTGGCTGCTGCGCGTCGCCCTGTGGGGGATCGCCCTGGGTAGCCTGGCCTTTGTGGTTCCCTGGCTGATAGACACACTGCTCCCCGAGTTCCGCCTGGATGCCCCGGCCGAAGCCTACGGCTCTCTGATCCTGCTGGCGATAACCATTTCCATCCTGCCCGGTACCTGGGGAGATATGCGAGATGCCCAGGCGCGGAAAGACCCCTTCCGGCCGGGCGCGGCCATGCACGGCTTACGCCGCAGCCTGGTGGGCGTGCTGGGAGTGATTGCCCTGCTGGTAACCGTGAGGCTGGCCGTTCCCCTGTGGGAGCGTTGGGAGGGCCAGGCCAGGGTCGCCACCGTGCAAACGTGGGTAGACGCCCGATGGACCCAATTGGGAACTGGCATCGCCGACCTGTGGGACAGGATGTACCTGCGCTACTATGACCGCCGCGCGCCGAGCCGATCCACCCCCACGCCAGTCGCCACCGCCCTACCCGTCCACGAAGAACAAGCGCCTTGATTGGATCAGGAGGAGAGTGAGAGATGACTGAATGGAAGCGTATGCGCAGCCAGGAGCAGGGCAGCAGTCTGGTAGAGTTGGCGCTCGTCCTGTTTGTGCTGGTCCTCCTGGTAATGGGAGTGGTCGATTTCGGGCGAGCATTCCACGACTATATCGTCATCACGAACGCTTCTCGCGAAGGCGCCCGCTATGCGTCGCGCTTTCCCGATGATTCCGTAGGTATCACCAGCGCGACCCGACAGGAGGCAGCCAACAGCGGACTCGCCCCGGCCGAGCTCGCCGTCGGTATCACGGGGCTGGGAGCGACTGCCGGGCAGCCCATCCGGGTGACGACCACCTACAACTTTCAGACGTTCCTGGGCGGGTTTGTCGGTAGGCCCAACCTGACGCTGCGGAATGCCACCGAGATGGTCGTTTTCGGTATAGATGACTGATTGCGAACAGCCGTACGATTACGGATTGCTCGCGACCTGTGAGGGAGGAGGTGCGCCATGAAAGCTGCGTTCCACCGGCAGGAAACCGGCGCGGTGTTGGTGCAGATGGCGTTGATGCTGGTTGTATTGCTGCTCTTCGTGGGGTTGGCGATAGACGGCGGCAATATATACTTTGAGCGGCGGCATATGCAGAACGCCGCCGATGCTGGCGCGTTGGCGGGCGCGCGGGCCATCTGCTACGGCGGCGACCCCGTCGCGGCAGCTACCGACTATGCGGTGACGCGCAACGGCGCGGACACGGCGTTAGTGGAGGTCGTCGATAACCAGGTGCGCGTTGTGGCCTCGTGCACGAGAGACACCCACTTTATGGGGCTGGCGGATTTGCTTGGCCTGGTGGGAATTCACGTCTTCGACGTCAGCGCCGAAGCGAAAGCGGCTTGCGGAGAGACCACCAGGCTATGCGGGGCCTTTCCCGTGGCCTTTGACGAGATTACCTGGGACACCATCCCTTGCGGAAGCGAGTTCTACGTGTGGGATGATGCCAGTGTGACGGACGACATGTGCACGAAATGTCGTTGCGAGGATGTCATCGGCAGCGCGATCAGCGTGGGGCCTGGGCATCGGGGCTGGGTGCGCCTTTCCGCCCCACCAGAGCCTTGGCCCAATCCCTACAACTGCGGCACCAACTGCGGAGCGGATTCTCTGAACTGCTGGATCGAGCATGACTACAACGGCCCCATCGACATCGGAGATTGCGTGCCGGGCGACCCGGGCGTCGTCAGTTCGGCCCTGCACGCCGCAGAGAGCCGCGAAGGGGACAATATCTACGTGCTGATCTGGGACCCGGGAACTTGTGAGGAAATCGTTGGCACCTGCCCGGGCACGCTATACCACATCGTCGATTTTGGGTACGTAAATCTTGTAGATGTGAATCTAAAGCTCACTATCCCGCCCCGCGACGGCTACAATCAAAACGACTGCCCCAAAAACGCCAAGGTCATGCGGGCCATGAGGATATGCGATCCCCCGCCCATCAACTGCGGTCGCACCGAGGGCAACCCGGGCGACGAGTTTCTCGCCGTCAGCCTCATCGACTGACGCCCCTCTGCGGTGGGGGGAGAGAGCAAGAGTCCTGCCCCGTCGGGGCAGGACTCTTGCTGTGCAAAGGTCCGTTCGGCTGGATGCCATCACGGTATGCACCGTTGCAGTGGGAAGCGTCTAGGGCCTGCTCGCCATTACCAGCGGCAGCGCGATTCTCGGCATCATCGGCAGGACGTACGAGGCAAACTCGCGCCTGCCGTCGTTCTCTAGCGGCCAGATCACCGGCACGCCGTCAAACTCCAGATGGTCCGTCAGCCGTCGCAGGTTCGAGCCATCGGCTGCCCATATCCCATAAACATCCTGGTGATCCTCTGCATCCGCGCCCTGGAAGATGATCTCCTGGCTGTCGCAAGACCAGTTCAGCACCTGCTCGTCGAACTCGCTGGAAACCACCACCCTCGAGTCGCTGCCATCGGGGCGCACCACATAGATATCCCACTGGCCGTGCTCGTCAGATTGGTAAGCCAGACGACCACTTCCGCAGACCAACGACCATTGAGGATCCTCGGTGTTGGCTTTTACGTTCGCAATCCGCCACCGCACCTCCCCGTCTTCACTGGACAGATAGAGTTGCCACGGCCCGTGGCGGGCAGTCTGGTAGGCCACCCAATCCTCATCGGGAGAGCGGGCTGGCCGAGGAGCCCCGAGGCAGGGGCAGAGTTCGCCCAACGCCAGGACGCAAGCCAGCAACGGCGCGAGAGCTAACGCCGTGTTAGCTGGCGCGCGCTCCAGTCTCCGCCACCACACAGGCCGTTCTCACGCGCCTGCACTCAGAACAAGGCGCTCAAGCGATCCACCGCCTCCGCGATCTGCCGCCCGCGCCGCAAGCTGAACCAGCCCACACTCTCTGCTCCGCAGACTGTTGCGCCTTTGGACTGGCAGGCCTCTTTCATCCAGGCGATGGTTTGATTGCGACCCCATTTGGCAGGGAAAAAGCCGGTCACCAGACAGGCAACCCGTTTGCCTTGCAACGAGGGAACCTGCCCCAGATAGCTGGCCATGGCCGGTGCCGGAAGCCCTCCCCATACGGGGCAGCAGAACACCAGGGCGTCGTATGGATCGACGGCAGGGCTGGTCTTGAGCGTGGCGCTCTTGGCACTCCGCTCCACTGGCCCGGCAGTCTCTATTTGCTCTAACGCCACCGTATGCCCGGCCGCAGACAGCTTGTCCTTCAGCTTATTGGCGACACACAGCGTATGGCCGGTCTGAGAATAAACGATGACACCAACCTTCATTGCTCTTGCTCCTTCTACAGATATTCCCGTATAACTCGTCCGCATGCGCAACGGCCAAGCTCGGCCAAGCCGCGCCTTCGCCGCCTCTACTGAAAGGTCAGGCGGCTTCAGTGACGCGCCTATATTGCGCCAGTACGGCTAGAAACTCCTGTCCCTCAGGGGTGATACTGATCATCCGAATCACCAGGGAGGCGTCCGCGTCGAGCTCGATTTCGATGCGCCAGCCCCAATCCGGCCCCGGCGGAGCAGAATAGGGCCCCTCCAGCCGCACCTGGCCCTTTGCCCCCCACTTTTGCTCGCAGACCATCATGTCATCCCGCATACGCCACGAGTCCAGCCAGACCGCTCTGGCAGAAGCAACCGTATCCCCAGGATGGAAGAGGATCAATCCATCCTGCGGCTCGTTCTCGATGGCCCAGGTGTACGCAACGGCGAGGTGTTGGCCTTGGGCGACAGTCGAAACCTGCGCTGTCGATGGCGACTCGTAGACTTGCTCGCCGGGCGACAGCCACAACTTTTTGGTCCCCGACCATTCCCTTGCTAGATGCTCTACTTTAGGGATGGACGCCATCCGTACCCCCTTATCCATTCACAGCTATTATGCAGAGCTACCAATCTATTCCCAAACCCGCCCAATCAATGCAGAACGCATCGTCGCACCACGCCCTCTTGACGCATCTCGCTACCTGACTACCATAGGCGTTGGAGGTGATGGAGCATGTCGTTTCTGAACGTTCTCGTCCCGGACCGCCGCCCCACACTGGAGACGGAGCGCCTGATCCTGCGCCCGTTCCGCCTGAGCGACGCAGGTGACGTGCAGCGCCTGGCCGGAGCGGCTGAAGTCGCCGCCACTACCCTGAACATCCCCCATCCCTACCCGCGAGGCGCCGCCGAGGAGTGGATTCGCTCGCACCGGCCAAGCTTTGAGGAAGGGCAAGGTGTCCATTTCGCCATTACGCTGCGCGACACGGATACGCTGGTCGGAGCCATCGGCCTGGGGATCACCCCCCGGCACGACCGGGCGGAGATGGGGTACTGGATCGGCGTGCCCTACTGGAACCACGGCTATGCCACCGAGGCTGCGCGGGCCGTAGTGAATTTCGGGTTCCGTGTGCTAGGCCTGCACCGCATCTGCGCCAACCATTTCCCCCGCAACCCCGCTTCCGGGCGCGTGATGCAAAAAGTGGGCATGACACTGGAAGGCACGTTGCGCCAGCACGTCAAAAGGGGCGAGGTCTATGAGGACCTGGTTACCTATGGCCTGCTCCGCGACGAGTTCATGGGGCTGGCAGGGGAGCAGTAACGCTCCCCCGCAATCGCTCCACGCCCCATTCAGGCCAGGGAGCCCCTACTCCTCTACGCGGGCCAGGACCACCTTGGCACCGTCCTTCACGCGGGTAAAGGTGGTCGGGTCGCCCTCCACCTGGCCGAACACGTTCACTGCGCTGGCCGGGCGAATTTCGTTGCCCCGGCTGACGGGCGTTCGCCCGAAAAAGATGCAGAAGGCATGGCCGGGCGGCCAATAACCCACGTCGCCCAGGTCGACGATCTCCTGGCCGTTCTCCTCCTCCAGATAGAGGGGAATCCCAAAGTAAATCTCGTCCCCCCAGGTATTGGCCCGCGCCTCTAAGGGCAGTGCATCCCAAATCGCCTCAGCCGTGTAGCTGTCGTTCAGCGTGGCTGTGGCGGTAACATCCCCCGCCGTGATTCGTATCCTGCGCATACGCATCTCCTTGTGCTTGCTGATCCCGGTTCCCCGCTGTCAAGAGCGGCGCAAATGGCCAAACACCACATGCCAAAACCGGGCCAGGGAATTATAGCCTCGCCCGTTGATGGGCGTCAAGGCATTCGCGCCCCACAGCCCGCGTTTGCGCCTATGCCTCGTTTCCCTTATGCTAGGGGACGACAGCCGCATCTCTCCCTCGCCAAGCCTGGAGAGGGAGCTAGAAGGGTGAGGTTCGATTTTTCCTCGCCTGATCTCTTGGAGTGTATGCCCCCATGACAGAACAACGCTGGAACGCGGCGGATTATGCCCACAACTCGACCGCCCAATGGCAATGGGCACAAGAGCTCGTCGCCAAGCTCGGCCTGCAAGGACACGAGCGACTGGTGGATATCGGCTGTGGCGACGGCAAGATCACAGCGTCGATTGCCCGCCAGCTCCCGCGCGGCGCGGTACTGGGAATCGACGCCTCCTCGCAGATGATTGCACTCGCCAGCACGAGCTATCCCCCCACCCAATACCCGAACCTGGAATTCCGCCAGATGGATGCGACGGCGCTCGACCTGCCGTCAGATCTGGATGTCGCCTTTTCCAATGCCACGCTGCACTGGATTCAGGACCACCGAGCCGTGCTGCGCGGGGTACGCACTGCCCTGCGCCGGGAAGGCAGGCTGCTCTTCCAAATGGGCGGCAGGGGCAATGCCGACGACGTGCTGGCCGTGGTGCAGGGATTGACCCGCGCCCCCGCCTGGAGCGCGTATTTCGTCGGGTTCCGGAGCCCGTACCACTTTTACGGGGTGGAGGAATACCGGGCCTGGCTGCCCGCGCTCGGTTTCGACATCGTGCGACTGGAACTGATCCCCAAGGATATGCGGCACAACAACCCGGATGGCCTGAAAGGCTGGTTGCGCACCACCTGGTTCCCCTATACCGACTGCCTGCCTGTCGAGCGGCGAGAACCCTTCCTTGACGCGCTGGTCGCGGCCTATCTGGCCGAGCACCCCGTAGACCAGGAGGGAGGAACGCACGTACGCATGGTGCGCCTGGAGGTCGAGGCAGCGGCCTGCTAGAGGATAACTCGGCCTGCATCCCCTCGCCAAATCTGGAGAGCGCCGACCAGTAGGTCGGGAGTGACGCTTCCTGGGCGCCGCCTTTTGACATCCCCACCATCCGGCTTTAGAATGCTGCCCATACATCGCCTGGCCTGCTGGCCGTCGTCCGGGGACACACCGGCCTACCATCCAAAGCAACCATTCCACGGGGAGGAAGCCTCATGCTCAAGGGATTGTTCATTCTGGCGTCCCAACACATCGACGTGATCTACGGTGAGCCGGAAAAGCGGGACATTCGCCGCCTGGTAGACATCTACGCCCCACCGCAAACCCCCGAGTCCATCCGCGAGAACCCCGAACTGCTGCATGACGCGGACGTGATCTTTTCCGGGTGGGGCGCGCCCACACTGGACGCCTGGTTCCTGGAGCACGCGCCCAACCTGAAAGCCTTTTTCTATGGGGCGGGATCCATCCGTGGGGTGGTCACGGACGAGTTCTGGCAGCGGAACATCCCCATCACCAGCGCCTACGCGGCCAATGCCGTGCCGGTGGCCGAGTATTGCCTGTCGCAGATCCTGTTCAGCCTGAAGCACGGCTGGAAGTACGTGCGGGCCATCGAGCGCGATCATCAGTACCCGCCCCGCTGGGACGTGCCCGGCGCGTACGACAAGACGGTGGGTCTGATTTCCCTGGGCATGGTCGGGCGGCGGACGGCGGAGCTGCTGCAACCTTTCGACCTGCACCTGCTCTCCTACTCCCCCATCGCTTCCGTAGGAGCGGCAGAACTGGGCATCGAACTCGTCTCTCTGGAAGACCTGTTCCGACGCTCGGACGTGGTTTCCCTGCACACCGCCTGGCTGCCCGAAACGGAGGGGATGATCACCGGCGAGCATTTCCGCCTGATGAAGCCCGGCGCGACCTTTATCAACTCGTCCCGTGGGGCCATCGTCAACGAGCCGGAGATGATCGCCGTGTTGCAGGAACGGCCCGACCTGTGGGCCATCCTGGATGTGACCTACCCCGAGCCCCCAGAACCGGATTCGCCGCTATACACCCTGCCCAACGTGGTGCTCACGCCACACATTGCCGGGTCCATGTCGGAAGAATGCCGCCGCATGGGGCGCTATATGGTGCAGGAATTGGAGCGCTACCTGGCAGGGGAGCCGTTGCGCTGGGGCGTTTCCTACGAGCAGTTCCAGTCAATGGCCTGACCGCGCCAGACAGAAAGGACAAAAACAGCATGTTCCATTCGGGACTGGTTTCCATTACCTTTCGCAAACTGACCCCCGCCCAGATCGTGAACCTGGTGGCCCAGGGAGGGCTGGAGGGAATCGAGTGGGGCGGCGATGTGCACGTGCCGCACGGCGACATCCAGCGCGCCCAAGTCGTGCGCCGCATGACCGCCGACGCGGGCCTGGCAGTCGCCGCCTATGGCTCGTACTATCGGCTGGATGCCAGCGAGCGCGAGGGGCTAGAGTTTGCCACCGTGCTAGAGACGGCGGTCGCCCTGGGAGCGCCGACCATCCGGGTGTGGGCCGGGGGTAAAGGCTCGGCAGACGCCGACGAGGCCCACTGGCAAGAGATCATCCAACTCTCGCGCTGCATCGCCGATATGGCCGACGCCGCCGGAATCGATATCGCCTACGAGTTCCACGGGGGCACGCTGACCGACACCAACGAGACAGCCCTGCGGCTGGTGCGCGAGGTCAATCACCCCCGCGTCAAGACCTACTGGCAGCCCGCCACAGACCGCTCCGAAGTGGTCCGCCTGGAGGGATTGCGCAGCGTGTTGCCCTGGCTGGCGAACATCCACGCTTTCTACTGGCGGCCCGATTTCGCTCACCGCTGCCTCCTGCGCGAGGGGTTGGCAAGCTGGACCGAGTATCTGCAAGTGGCCGCCACCACGGGCCACGATCATTGGGTGATGATCGAGTTCGTGCGCGATGATAGCCCGGCAGCCTTTTTAGAAGACGCCGCGGCCCTCAAGGAGTTGATCGGCAGGGCGGCAGGTCGCTAGGCTCGCGTAGTTACCAAAACGGGCCAGGCGCCCCCTGGCCCGCCCGCTCACTCATAGGTGCCGTATTTCCTGAGCATCTTTATTGCAAAGCGATAGCTCTCCAGCGAGACCGTATTCGGGACCGAGTGGTCCGAGTTAAAGACGTACCCGCCGTCCGCCATCGCGATGGGCACCTTGGTAGCGATCTCTTCCTCGATCTCCTCTCGCGTGCCAGACAGCTTGCGTACGTCGATATTGCCAAACGAGATGAGCCGGCCCCCGTAAGCTTGCTTGAGTTCGCGCACATCTATCCCCGCCTTGACCTCCAGGGGGTGCAGTGCCCCAAACCCGGCATCCAGGAAATCGTCAATCAAAGGACGCACGTTGCCATCCGAGTGCAGGATGGTTTTAAGGCCGTGATTGGCGAACAAGTCGCACAAGCGCTTGTGGTGTGGCAACAGTAGCTCGCGATATAGGGCGGGGGAAATCATCGGGCCTTTGTTATACCCCAGGTCGTCACTCAACCAGGCCCCGTCAAAGGTCATGCCCATGTCTAGCAGCGCCTCAAAAAGCGCAATCGTAATCTGCACGTGGGAGGCAAACAACTCATTCACGAAATCGGGCTGATCCAGCAGCAACATCAACGTGTTCTGGAAACCCAACTTGGCCCAGGTGGGGGTCAGGCTCCCCTGCCCTGAGAAGACGACAAATTTGCCCTGGTGGCGCGCACGCGCATAGGCGTCCATTGTTGCGGGCGAAATGCGCGTCGCGTTCATCGCCATGCGCTCTCGGTGCTTTGACCAGTCATCCGGGGTCTTGACAGTAAAATCCAGCCATTGCGGCGTCCATTCGTTGTCCGTAGTGAGCAAATCTCGCCGCAGCGCCCCATTCTCATCCCAGTACGTGCGCTGATGCTCCGTTTCCTCCACGAGACGGTGGGGAAACTGCATCGAATGATCGCCTCCGATGCGGACCAGCTCGATATCAAAATACTCTTCCGCCGACATATCCGGGGGCATCCCCTCGCGGCGCCAGCGTTTGCGGGTGGAAACCCAGAACTGCTCATAGTACGGCACACGGTCAGGCGTCTTTCCCGCAAACACACAAGCCAGCCGCTCTCGTGGCGTCATGCATTCAGGCGACAAGTTGATCCACCTCCATGATGTGAGTGAGATCACAGTACGGGGCTAATAGCACTTGGTCGCGTGGGACCAGGTGTATACTCCCTGACAATGGGTCGTAAAGAGCTTATAGGAAGGTGATCTGTCTCGGCTCCTGGCCCGCCTCGGCGATCTGCCCATCGGGCAGGATGTGGACCACGCGCACGCCCCGTTCCAACAGGCGAGGCGCGATCAACAAGCTGCGGTGGCAGGCGCGATAGTCCCCCTCGCTGCACAGGATGGCCGCGTGCCCCTCGGTGGCCAGGGCTTGCAGGCGCTCCAGGCCGCTCTGAAAGGCGGGCGCGGCGGCCATCCGCTCATAGTCGGGGTGGCCCTGAGCATTCTGCAGCGCCGGGTCATCGGGCCGCCCTCCCAGGCAGTCCCCCATAAAGAGGTAGGTCAGCCCTGATGTTTGCAAGTCCCGGCTGAACGCCTGCTTGTTGAATTGTGGCGCCCAACGGCTGTAGGGCTGGCTGCGCACGTCCACGACAACGGTTACGCCCTGACCGCGCAGCAACGCCACCAATTCCTCCACCGTGTGATTGCTGTGGCCGACGGTGTAGATCAACGGGGATGCCGCTCGGCTACTTGTTGCCGCTCGGCTACTTGTTGCCGCCATATCCCTGCTCCTCTTGGCAGAATAGACCTGTTTGCTCGGAAATGGACCCCCATAGCCAGGTTGGACCCCTTGCAGGAGACAGGATAGCGTTGATCTATCGCGCTGTCAACCATTATGTCACCCGTAGACTTGGAGCGCCGGCACCCCTGCCGGCCAAGCGTTGGCCCGCGTCTTCGTAGGTACATGCAAGTGCGTAAGGCCAGTTCTGGCTCTGTCAATCCATGCAGAGAGCCATCCCCCGCCCCTGTTTGCCTCTCGTCCCAATGCGGAGTATCTTTAGGCCGTATAGGCTGGGGCATGGGGATAGCGGCCTGCTCCGGCTAGCAACCATCATCGAACGCAGGAGAGCCTCATGCCGGTGGACATTGCAGCGATTCAGGAAGCGGGCAGCCGCGTGCGCCAGAACGTGGCCCGCGTGCTGGTGGGCAAGGACGAGACCGTCGAGCTATTGCTGGTGGCGCTGCTCTGCGAGGGGCACATCCTGTTGGAAGACGTGCCCGGCATCGGCAAGACCACATTGGCCAAGGCCCTGGCACAAAGCCTCGGCTGCAACTTTCGCCGTATTCAGTTCACCCCTGACCTGCTCCCCTCCGACATCACCGGCGTGAGCATCTACAACCAGCGCAGTAACGCCTTTGAATTTCGTCCCGGCCCGATTTTCGCCCAGATCGTGCTGGCCGACGAGATCAACCGGGCCGGGCCGCGCACGCAAAGCGCCCTGCTGGAAGCCATGCAGGAGCGGCAGGTGACGGTGGACACGGGCACCCGCCTGCTGGAGCGCCCTTTCCTGGTGCTGGCTACCCAGAACCCCATCGAGCTGGAGGGCACCTTCCCACTGCCCGAAGCGCAACTGGACCGATTCCTGATGCGAGTGGATCTCGGCTACCCCACGGTGGAGGAAGAGCGCACGATTCTGCGCCGCTTCCGCTCCCAAGACCCGCTGGCGGAATTGCAGCCGGTGATCTCTGCAGAACAAATTGTGGCCCTGGCCGCAGCCTGTCGACAGGTGCACGTCCACGAGGCGATGGAGGATTACATCATCGCGCTGGCAGGGGCTACCCGCCAGGCGGAAGGACTGGCCCTGGGCATCAGCCCGCGCGGCAGCCTGGCGCTGTACCATGCCGCCCAGGCATTGGCCGCGCTGCAAGGCCGCGCCTTTGTGCTGCCCGATGACGTCCAACGATTGATTCAGCCAGTATGGGCGCATCGGCTGATCCCCAGCGCCAAACGCCGTCTGCACGGCGAGACGGTGGCCGACATCCTGGCCGAGCTTGTGACCAGCGTGCCGGTTCCCGTGGAAGAGAACTGGGAGAAAGGCGCTGTGGCGTGAAGGGTCACGCCTGGTGGGGGCTGCTAGCCACGCTCCTGCTGATCTCCATTCTCGCCCACCGGGGTATACTGTCTATCCTGGTGGTCATCCTGATGCTGGCGACTGCTGCGTCCGAGTTATGGACCCGCTACTGCCTCAGCCAGGTCACTTATCGCCGCCACCTGGCCCACCCGCAGATCGCCTTTGGTGAGGAAACCAACCTGACGCTCGAATTCGTCAATGCCAAACCACTGCCGCTGGCCTGGTTGCTGGTGCGCGACGAGTTTCCCATCCAGGTGCGCCTGCTCACCGGCGAACTGAGGCACAAATCCTCCCTGGACCGGGAATGGTTCGTCAACCTGGTCTCTTTGCGCTGGTATGAGCGCCTGACCCGCACCCACCGCCTCCGGGGCGAGCAGCGGGGCCAGTTCGCCCTGGGGCCAGCCGAACTGGCCTCCGGCGATGTGTTTGGCTTTCGCCGTCGCTCAGAGAGCGATACGACGGTGGACATCCTGACGGTCTACCCCAAGGTAGTGCCCGTGGAGGCCCTGGGGTTGCCCGCCGGGCGGCCTATGGGGGAATGGTTCGCGCCCCGGCGTATCCAGGAAGACCCGTTGCGCTTTTCGATGGTGCGCGAGTATGTGCCGGGAGACAACCCGCGCTATATCCATTGGAAAGCCTCAGCCCGCACCGGCACGCTGCAAACCAAGGTGTTCGAGCCCAGCCAGACGCTGACCCTTATGCTCGCCCTGGACATCCAGACGCTCCCCCGCCGTTACGAGTATATCGGCGAGTACCTGGAATACGGTTGCTCGGCGGCGGCTTCCCTGGCTACCCACGCCCTGGCAGAGCGGTATATGGTCGGCCTGTTCGCCAATGGAATCGCCGACGGCAAACGCGACTGGGTGCATGTCCGCGCTGGGCGCAGCCCCCAGCAGTTGACCCACCTGCTGACCATGCTGGCCGCGCTAGGGCCGATCTCTGGCGATCGCTTTGCTCGTATGCTGGGGGCAATGGCTCCCCTGCTCCCCTTTGGCGCGACGGTCATCGCCATCACCGCCATGCCGGAGGAGCCGGTCTATGAGGCGCTGGCCGCTCTGCAAGAATCCGGCCACCGCGTGCTGCTGTGTACCATCGGAGATGAACCCGTATCCGTGCCCGAATCTCTGACGGCCTATCATCTGGGAGGTCGCGATGCCTGGCATCGCCTGGAAACGCTGGAACTGGCTTGAGTGGCTGCTGATCCCCCTGGTTTCGGCGGTGATGCACACCGCCTGGATCGCCGCCCTCAATCAACGCCTGCTCGACGGCGCGCTAATGATGCCGCGCGGGGTCGAGTACCCGGCGTGGCTGGTGCTCGGCCTGCTGCTGGGTGCCTCCCTGCTGGAGCGCCTCAGCCCGGAGGGCCTCAGGGGGCGCCTGATCGTCGCCATCACGGGGGTATTGGTCCTGCTGGCCGTGTTATGCTGGCGATTCGAGTTCGACCCGGCAGCGCCCGACGCCTGGGCCTGGCAGTTGATCGTCAGCCTGACCAAGTTCAATGAGGGGGTTCCCGCGACCCTGTGGGTCACGCTGGTAACGGCCCTGCTCTGGCGGCAGGGAATGGTCATGCACTGGAATGACTACTCCGAGTTCTGGCGGGGCTTTGTGGCGGGCATTCTGGTATTCGCCGTCCTGGCGCTCTGGCCGGGCCACGCGGCCGCGGAAGGGGCGGACCTGGGCTTGTGGTCCGCCATCGGACTGTTTCTGCTGTGTGGCCTGGTGGGCCTGGCCCTGCTGGCCGTCACCGAGACGCTGGCCTACGAGCGCTCTCGCGGGGCCAAAACCCCGGCAGTCAACCGCTACTGGCTGGCCGCCCTGGGCACCGTCGTCTGCCTCATCCTCGTCGGGGGTTGGCTGCTGGGGCAATTCCTCTCGCCGGAGACAATGGCCCACATATTAAAGGGCCTGGGCGCAATCCTCGACGTAATCATGCGCCTGATCGAACTCATCCTGACTCCCATCGTCATGCTGATCTTCTGGTTGCTGGAGCCTCTCATCAATTTCCTTCGGCGGCAGGTGCAGGACACCCAGGAAATAAACGAGCTTGGCAAGGGCATGATGGAGGAGTGGCAACAGGAGGAGGAAGCGGTCACTGGCGCGCCGGAGGAACTGCTGAATGTCCTGCGGGTAGTGTTTGCGGTGGCCCTGCTGGCAGGCATTTTGTATTTGCTGTTTGTGGCGTGGCGTCGTCGCCGCGTGGCCCCTTCAGGCAACCTGCTGGAAGAGCGGGAATACATCTGGTCGAAACAACTGCTGCTGGAGCAGCTTCGTCAGTTCTGGAACCGCGGGAAAAAGCGCGCGCTGTCGCCTTATCTGCCGTTGGACCAGCCAGATGATCCCCGGCAGGCCGTGCGGCATCTATACCAGCGCTTGCTGGCCCGCCTGCGCGCGTCGGGATGGCCGCGCTCGCCCGGCACCACGCCCCTGACCTACGCCCGGCGCGTGAGCGCCCTGGTCTCCGCCGAGCGGGAAGCCCTGCACACGCTGACCGCCGCCTACCACGTGGCCCGGTATGGCGACGCGCCTCCCACGCAGGAGCAGGTGACCAACGCTCAAGCCGCGCTGGACCGCATCGAGCAGGCACTAGATCAGTGCAACACGCCCACCACTGAGAGTTGAAACAACTCTTACGGACCGCCGCCATCCCTGCCCAATGGCGCTAACTTTTCGCGGATTATGGGTTCGTGTACGTACTACCGATGAAAGGGCTGGGTTCCGTAACAGCTAATGCTCGCCGCTCGGTATGTAGGCCGCGCCCCACCCAGCACTCAAGT